>ENA-OQIN01000151-OQIN01000151.1-human-gut-metagenome-genome-assembly--contig:-NODE-151-length-77496-cov-17.097780_pt1 | contig 77496 bp, 72 predicted proteins | sample MGYA00242581_ERZ504746 | MGnify/ENA primary metagenome ERZ504746 (study PRJEB26092, sample SAMD00036436) | human gut metagenome | host: Homo sapiens | study: EMG produced TPA metagenomics assembly of...
GTCCGGACAGAATCATAGTGGGAGAAGTCCGCGGCGGAGAGGCAATGGATATGCTTCAGGCATTGAATACAGGGCATCTTGTATTCTCGTCTTGCCTACAGCTTCTACCGAGAAATCATTGGTTGATTTATCAAATGTGATCATTTGCCCAGATTTGATGAAAATAATAATATCACCATTGGCTGGTAATTCTATTCTTTCAATGTAATTCTGAATCCTGTCACGATCAATGCTAGTGAAGTTCTTTAAAGTTGCTATGGCTGCTTTAAGTTCAGCAATTTTTTCAGAGACATAAGAATCGCTTAACTGATGAGATTCTTTCTCGCGGACGTATTTGTTAAGATTATCAATTTCATTGGTGATGACATTGATCTTTGTTTTGATTCTTTCCTTGGATGATTCTGTAAGTCCTCCTTCGGAAAGTGCATCAATGAGGCTGTCAATCTGTTTTTCTCGTGTTGTGATCTGGGCATGTAAAGCTGAAATCTCTTTGCTATTGTCCTGGGATGCTTCAACGCAACTGATTAAGATCGCTTCAAGAGATGTACAGACCGCATCCTGTTGTGATATAATTTTTTGAAGGGCTTGTCGTGTGATTTCTTCCATATCAGCTTCGGTTATACGGTTTACAGGATTACTACATTTTGAATGTGATTTAATTCTGTAGATAGGACATGTTTTTTTACGGTCTGCATATCCAAAATGGTATGGTTTGCCACATGTAGGACAGAAGATTTTTCCTGCATATAGATGCGTACCTTGAAATCTTGCCTGAGTAGTAGCATTATCCGGTTTTTCATATACAGTTATTCTTGTCTGATGGATACGCTGTGCCATTTCAAATATGTCTGGATCAATGATTTGCAAATCGGGTCTTTCGATAAGGACCCAATCTTTCTTTGGCAGTTTAATGCGTTTGGACTTTGTTTGCCCTGTGCCGAGCTTGCTTGTCCTTTTATTAATGTAGAATTTTCCGATGTATCTTTCATCTTGAATTATGTTTGAAATAGAACGATTGCAGATTGTAATACCTTGTGCTTCTAACATTCTTTTGATGGAAGCTGGTGTACCATTGTGGTATACATATTCTTCAAATATTAGGCGGACAATCGCTGCCTGTTTTTCATTAATGGTTATGATCTTATGATCACGCTGCCAATCATAACCGTAAGAGCAGTCTTTTGCTGTGAGAATTTTATTTTTACAGCGCAATTCCTGCGTTTTTCTGCCACTTATACTTTGTTTCTGGACATACTGGGCGTCCATTGCAAAACTAATACTATGCAATAAACCAGAGTTTAGATCTTCAAAATCATGTATTTGATTGTCTTCAAGCGTCAGAATTGTTGCTTCATGTGCGAGCAAGAGGTTAGTTAATGCTAAAGAATTGTATTCACTTCTGTTTAGCCGGGACAAAGCTTTCGTTATAATCAGGTCGAAACCATTTTCTGTAAGTAATTGAAGCATTTCCCCATATTGAGGTCGTGAAAAATCATTTTTTCCAGAAATACCATCGTCAATATAAGTTTCTACAAGAGTGATATTTGGATGTTTTGCAATGTAATAATGTGCCAGGTCAACTTGATTAGCGCAAGACTCCTTTTGTCCTTCGTTATCAGTCGAGACTCTGGCATAGATGACTGCGCGTATTGTTTCGGAACTGTTAGTAGTTAATATCTGCCTTATTTTTTGTGCATAATTCATATGCTCACCTCCTCATATTTTAAAAATCCCTCTTGTAACGAATATATATCTAATTTCAGCTGATTTCGGATTTTGCAGAATTTTGCGGTTCTCCAGTGGATGTCGTTGAGACTATGTACCATCAATAGATCATATTTTTCTTTGTTATTTAAAAGTTTCTTAAGCTGATCTTTTTTACTGTCATTTTTGTATTCACTTTCGTCAAAAAATTGATCAACAATGGTCCAGTTAGTTTTTTTAGCAGTAAACAGTTTTAGAACGTCGTTATCAATATATATATAATCCTTTGACTCATCAGATATTCCGAAATGACAGCAATAGGTTGCTATCTTATGTGAATCTTCAAAAGGTGCTGTATAATCCCAATTAAATCTGCCGTTTTCCAGTGTATAAATTTGTACGCCTTTGTTTTTTAGTTTTGTCATAATCTCCATGCATTTCATGGTATTTTTACTGATATGAAAGAAATCTTTTACAATGAGAACATCAAATTGACTTGCACATGAAAGGAAGCGGTCAAATTCGAAACGTTCGCTACGTTTAATGCTTTTATCACAAAATATTTCCATAACTGTAAGATTATGTGCTTTTGCATATTCTTCCAGTCTATTCAGCTGATCTATGTAGATTTTGGGTCTTCTGGTGGATCCATCCGTATAGTGATATATTGCCGCTTTCCTTGCCATTGCTTCAATCTCCTTAACTATTTCCATTAAGCTGCCTGTTTTTTCTTTTTGATGTTCTTGAGTTTCTGAACCGCTTCATCATAAATGTTTTTATCAATGATTTTGTTATGCAGCAAATCGTTTAACAAAAGTAACTGTAAAGATAAATTTGTGTTTTCTGTCATGGGGGTAACCTCCTTTTAGTGTCCCTCTAGGTATTCAACTAGTTTATCCTTAGGAATACGAATCAATCTTCCAATTCTAATGGCGTCAAGATCTCCAGCCTTGATGAGACGGCGGATTGTCCGGGGCGTCACACACAGAATTTTTGATACGTCATCTACACTGAGGAATGGGGGTTTGGTGTCTAAGTATTTTTCCATCATGATTGTTGCCTTTCTTGGTATTAAATTATTCTGGCTTGTACATATTCTAGGTCTCCATAATATGGTGTCCCAACCAAGTACCAATGTCCCTCGTTGTTTCTCCAATCCATTTCCAGGCGTGTTTTAACCCACGTATTGTCGACAAGAACTTCTAATGGCTGACCGCAATGGATTCCTTCAATTTCCCATAAGTCAGACGCCAATAATCCATATCTATGGTTTCGTGAGTTGTATCCTAATCTACCAGTTATCATGTTTACCTCCTTTCATATGATGTGTGAGTACAAATAAGTGCTTTAATAAGCACACAAAAGTGCTTTAAGTGTAGTATAACATGTTTTGAGTATTTTGCAAGTACAAAAAGCACGTAAATGTGCTTTTAGTGCTTTTGCGGAACTTTTTAGTGCTTTTTATGTTTGAAAAAGTCTGAAAATGATGGTAAACTTAATTTGATATAATATTTTGGTACAAATGTGAAAGGAAGATTGGTTATGATTATGGCAGACAACCCGTATGGTATGGATCCAATAGATATTAACGATAAGATGGCTGCATGTCGCATTGGAAAAAGAATTCAAAAAATAAGAGTTGAAAGAGGAATCAGCCGGGCGGAACTTGGGGAAAAAGTTGGACTAACTGCGGATCGAATTCAAAAATACGAAAATGGTGCGAGAAAGCCTAAGAATGATATGGTTAAGACCATTGCCGCTGCATTAGGGGTTAATAGCCTTGCATTGACTGATCCTATTATGACAAATTATATTGGTGCTATGTATGCGTTGTTTGAATTAGAGGATTGTTACAAAATGAAGGTCGAGAAGTCTGGAGAAGATGAGATTCCAGCAATACGTCTTACGGTAGGATTTCAAAGCCCGCTATATGGATATGTAAAAGAATGGTATGAGACATATGCACAGATCATGTCGCAGCTTGAGGTTGTTTCTTCAGATGCGGAACGTGAGGAGGTTATGAAGGCTTATCATAATTGGGAATGGACATATCCTCAGGGTATCATAGATAGAGATCTTTTAAGGAGAAAAATTGAAGAATTACAAGATGTTTATGACAAGCTTGGTGATGGATCTTCGGACGATTAACAAATAGTTACATTAAAAGATTCTAGGAATTTTCATACTCTTGGAAATTCCTAGGATCTTTTTTTGTTTTTTTTTACTTGACATTTATGGAACTCAACAATATAATGTAATTATTGGAACTCAACAATGGAAAGGGGTGACACAGTGATAGTTCCAAGGAAACCAGGGAGACCGGTGGAACCAGAAGCGAAACGTCACGATATTAAAGTTCGTGTCGATGATAAGATGTATAACAATCTGGTGGCATATTCAAAACAGTATAAGCTGACAAAGGCTGAAGTTATAAGAAAATCGCTTGATAAGTTTCTAGCGGAATCCGGTAACAATTAAAAAACAGTCCTGCTCACCGACCAAAGTGCATAGGACTGTTTGTAGGTTACACAGGGTTTGCCTGTATGAAATAATACTATCATACTTAGGCATACCCAGACAAGGGGATAGTGCTCATAAAAGAAGATATTATTTGATAATTGGTACAATTCTGGACATGAGACGCGAATAGTTACAGTGATGAATGAAGTTATACAGGATCCTGGAGAAGATAGTGTATTTCGACTTGTATTGTTATAAAGGTTGATTCTTTCAATCTAGGTGTTAGAGCTGTGTTGGACATGATTCATTACTTATTTATCATTGAGGAGATTTAAAATATGGATTTTGAAAATTATGATATGAAAATTGAGGAGGAGCTTGCTAAAACAGAAGAAATGGAATGGGAGATGTATTACAGAACTCTCTTACCAGATCATCTGGAACAATTTGAAAGAGAATACAATGGGGCTCCGGAAGATAAAGCACAGGAATTGGAAAGATATAGAGATAATTTGATTGTAAGACATGCAGCAAGGATTCAGAGATTGCTTGATCGTAAGCGCGAGAAGCTGACTCAGATGTGTTTTGATGATATCATTAATCAGATTGAAAAAGCGGAGTGTGGAGCAGACACTGTTTCACTTGAGGATGTGCAGAGTATGCAGTTAGATATTATAACTGGTGTATTAAAAATCCATGATTATGATTGTCTGGAAAAGATCAAAGATATTGTAAAAGAAACATATGAATAATCATACTAATGCAACCTAACACAGGGAGGGTGTAACTCATATTTGAGCGGCACCCTCCCTGTATTTTAATCTAAAAAATGATTGTTGATTTATCTTGACATAATCGGAGATATTATAGTCAAGAGCATATTCTTTCCAGGCCTTATCTGTGTTCAGGATTCTTCCTTGTAAAAGTCATGGATGGTTCAAGCTTCATTAAATTTGTTAATGTGCGCCTGTTTTTCTTCTGTTCATTAAATTGTTAAATCCAAGTAATCATAATTGTAACTGTGGAAATATCGGTTTACCCGATTATGCTAATGAACGGGTAAACCGATATCTATAGGTTGTATCGTGATAACTTTTTCATTATAAAGATTTTTTTTCATAGTATAGGTAACCTTATTTAATAAGTTTATATAGATGCAAAGCGAAGGAATCAATCCATGGACATCCTGAATGCGCCACAGTAGCCATTGCGAAGGAGATAGTAGGGAGTCATGCAAGACGGTAAGTAATCATTGTGAACGCCGGGTAGCAACCGAATCGACGGAACAAAATTGAGAACTCTGGTATCTGATACCGATCCAGAAAAAAAGAAAAAGCGTATCCCTAGATGTAAAACCCAGGAATGTGGTTTAGCAACTCGTTAATTTTGAGAAAGTAATTGTACTAACTGTAAAATCGTACATGACTTGGATGTTCAAAAGTGAACGGATTTGTAAACGCTATGAATGCACCGGAAGCTGTAAAGACCGGAGGGTGATGATCCAACATTAGTTAGAGTCCTGGCTCTATCGTTAATCTAATAAAACAGGCCGTAGGAAACAGACGGAAAGAGTTGAATGGCATCGTGCATAAGATGTAAGAAAGAGTGCAAGTGGTCGTGCATAAGACCTCCCTGGAAGAAGGGATTAAAAAAGAGTGCTTATTGCCTAGTATCGGCTGTCGGAAGACGGGTACAAAGCGACGATTTGTTTTAACCGCTTTTAAAGCGTACAGATGTGGAAAAGGAAATGGGTGTATGCTGGATGCCGTATTTGTCGGCATTTTAAAACAGAACCAAAAAGAAAAGGAGAATGTTTATGGGGCATAGAAAGAAGAATTCTGATAACAGAGACCTGCATCAGCAGGCTTATGATCGGCTGAAAAGAATGCAACATTTCGGAGATTCAAAAACAGAAGATAAGAAGTATGATCGGGAGCATGATACGGATACGATGTCTGGTAAGATATACTCTTATACCACTTATGAAACTTACTGGAAACATATTAAGTATTTTATCCAATATGTAAAAAAACATGATCCTGAATGTAAGAAACTGGATAAGGCGAAAAAGTATGTACCAGAGTGGTTGCAGATCCGTGTTGTTGAGGGAAAGTCTGCCTGGACTATACAGACTGAGGCTGCAGCATTAAATAAACTATATGGAATTAAAAAGGATGATCCGCAGCGTTTTCAGCCTCCGCGGAGAAACAAAGAAGATATTGTCAGGAGCCGTGGCGCAAAAGAGAGAGATAAGCATTTTAGTGAACGTAAGAATGAGGAACTTGTTAATTTTTGTAAAGGATGCGGATTTCGGCGTAATGTTCTGGAAAAGTTAAAGGGTAGTGATTTATATGACAGAAGACAAGTTGAAGCTTCTTTGAAAGATGCTAGGATGCAGGCTGATTATTCCAGAATAAAAGCTTGCAAAGATGCTTTAGAAACATTTCCGGATAAAGAGTATTTCATTTTGCATCGGAAAGACAAAGGTGGAAAAACTCGTCTTTCACCGATTGTAGGTCCCCATACGGATAAGATTGTTCAGCGAATGAAAGACACAAAGCCGGATGAACTGGTATGGGGTTATGTAAGTCAAAATTGTGACGTGCATGGATATAGATCTGATTATGCTACATATTTGTATAGAGAATATGCCCGTCCAATAGATAGCCTTAATTTTAAAAACAAAATAAGATGTGCTGACGGTAAATACAGGTCAGAAATATATATGTGTCGTGGTGATGAAAAAGGAAAGAAATTGGATCGTAAAGCTATAGGCGTGATTAGTATAGCTTTGGGTCATAACCGTGAGGACACGGCAATATGTAATTATATCAGAAATTTGTAAGGGGTGATGAAGTGTGAAATGTATGAAAAAAGGAAGCCTAGGAATATTGACGGAAACATCTGCGGGTATTTCAGATCCGGACTTAGCAGAGGTACGATTGAGTGCTGCGGAATATGCAGATATACAGAAACGGATTAAAACTGCAGAACAGGCACAGTCAGCTGCGGAAAAGGATGTGGAATATTGTGGAGAGTTGATAAAAAATTATAAAGATCTGGAGAAAGAGATGCAGTTTAAAATAACTGGAGTTGAAGAGCAGTTGGAAAAAGCTGTTAAGGAAAAAAATAATCTGGCAGAACTGTTAAAAAGACAATTATATCTTAATGACAATTTAAAACGTATTGCAAAAGAACGTGCTAACGCAAAACGGGGATTAACTCCAAAGAAAGAACGTAGCGGATATATTGTTCTGTCTTCTGTACAGTATAAGGAGCACCACAAAAACGGTGTTGCGGATGTATGGCGAAGCGTTTTGCAAACTCCTTATGATGCAAGTCTTCCATATGAACAGATAGGCGACGATATATGGTTAGAACTATATAGAGGTGTTTTAAAATCTATTGGCATTTTTTATATGCAGAACAGAACGGATAACGGGATCTATAGAATATGGACAGATATAAATGATGAAGGGGAAAAGCAGGAGGTATGTGGCCTATATAGATGGAGTTTTAAAGCGAACTTCGTTCATAATTTATGGGAAATGACGATGTATCATACGAAGAGTCTACATGTGCCAGAGGAATATAGACCTGTTCGCTAATAGTTTTTTTCGTATCAGAATGTGTGAGTAAAAAAATATCCTATAATACATACAACACATAGCGTATTCGAAAAACGTATATGTAGAGTGTTGATCCTTTCGTTTGGTTCCCTTGGTGTTACTCAGATAATGCCAAGGGGATTTTAAATTAATTAAAAATTAAGAGTGATAATGAACGGATTAAAATTGATGGAAAATATCAGAAAATGTTTATGATTGAACTGTAGCGAATAATGTAAATTACTACATTGGTACCAAGGGAAGCTTCAGAGTGCATATTGCGAAGCTAAACGGCCGGATTTGCGGAGCAAAACGGTCGCATTCCGTTTCTAAACAGCCGAATTCCTACCAGTCTATGTAATCCAATCCTTATAATGATAGTAGCATCCTGGAGATGGTGAATAAATCATTTTAAGGAGGGAAGATCTGGAACGGATCCTTTCAGAAGAAGGAATTCTTTTTCGAACAAATCGAAGTATCCAGGCAGAAGGTTCGTTTGGGGATCTGAAACAGGATATGCAATTCAGAAGATACTTAAGCAAAGGGACAGTAAATGTTCTGGCAGAAAGTACATTACTGGCAATGGCAAGAAATATAAACAAACTGCATAATAAAATCCAAACAGGTAAGACAGGGACACACTTATTCCCGATGAAAAGTGCCTGAGTTTTAACTTTTTAGAAACACATTTTCCTAGTCTCAAAGATGTCTTATTAAAGTACGTTATTTTTAGAAAATATCAGAAGAAATCTAATAAATAATCCCCAAAACGGCATAAATGAAGCTGCCGCTTCACGAAATTTTATTGCAGCTACCTTATATGTTTCCCTGACAGGACTGGTGCTGGCAGCAGGGATTGGTCTGGGAGCGGCTGTATTTCTGACCTTTCAGGCAACGTCCCGTATGCGTACGGTACTCTATTCACTGATCGATCTGTTGGCGGGAATTCCGTCCGTTATTTATGGCTTCATCGGTCTTTCCGTGCTGGTAAAGCTGTTTTTGAAGGCAGGGGTTCATACCGGTTCCTGCGTGCTGGCAGCAGGAATTCTGCTGGCAGTAATGCTGCTTCCCTATCTGATGTCCTCCTGCAGTGACACGATGTTGAAGGAGCGGGAGAAATATCTGGAGGCTTCGAAAGCCCTTGGCATTTCTGACTGGTATGCAGCCGCTACCATGATTCTTCCGGCAGCGATGCCCAATATTCTGATGTCCATGGTGTTGGCTGTGGGACGGGCGATGGGAGAGACCATGGCGGTGATGATGGTTATGGGAAATGCAAACCTGTTCCCGAAGCTTCTGGGAAAGAGTGAGAGCATAGCATTCGTGATTGCTCTGGAGATGGGAACCGCTGTATACGGAAGTCCCCATTACCATGCCCTCTATGCGGCTGGTATGGTACTGGTAGTGATTTTGTTCATTATCAATCTGGGAATTCATCTGCTGCGGAGACATCTGCTTGCGAAATAGGAGGAAAGATGGTATGAGATGGATCGGAACGCTGACAAAATTCTAGGCCTGGTTTAGTACCGGTCTGGTGTTCATGATCATAGTATTTCTGTTTGGCTATGTATTTGGCCATGGAGCAGAAAATATCAGTGTGGAATTTTTAACACAGGCACCGAAAGAAATGGTGTGGGGATCCGAGGGCGGTATCTGGCCGGCATAGCCGGAAGCCTGTGATTTACCGGTATGGCGGTGCTGATGGGAAGTATCCCGGCAGTTGCAGTGGCATTATACTAGGTGTTTTACTGCAAAAGCAAAAAGCAGGTATCCCTGATCCGCCAGGTGATGGAATGAATCTCCGGTCTGCCCTCGATTGTGCTGGGGCTTTTTTCTTACACGGTTTTGGTTCGTGATATGGGACTCGGACGCTGTATTTTGGCCGCCAGTTCGGCACTGGCAATTATGATTTTACCGTTCATCGAGGTGCGGGCAGAAAAGGCATTCAGAGAGGTGCCGGAATTAATGGTACAGTCAGCGTATGCTTTGGGCTGTTCCAGAGCCTACACCATCCGCAGGGTGGTATTTCCGGCCTGTCGAGGGGAAATGATTTCCGGCATGATTCTTGGTGGCTGTTATGCAATGGGAGCCACAGCACCGGTTATGTTCACCGGAGCGGTTGCCTATGCGTCTGTGCCTCAAAGTTTACTTTCACCGGCTATGTCGCTGCCGCTGCATCTGTATCTGCTTTTGTCTCAGGGTGCTACCTCCATGCCAGCCGTGTATGGAACGGCCTTTGTGATGATGGTGATCATCCTGGTGGGTAACATGACGGCTGCGCTGTATGCGGAGCACTGCAGAAAGCAGTGGAGCCAGTAAAACGGAAAAATGAAAGGGAAAATAAAATGGAACCAAATACGAAGGATGCAGTTATGCAGATCTGCAATTTGAATGTATTCTATGATGGAAAACCGGTTCTCCATGATGTGTTCATGAATATCCGCAGAAACCGGATCACAGCGATTCTTGGACCTTCCGGCTGCGGAAAGACCACATTTTTGAAGACATTAAATGGTCTTTTGGAGTAGGAGCGCGGTGTGAACGTGTCCGGCAGAATTAAGTTGGAGAACGCGGATATCCACAGCCTCTCCATGGAAGAACTGAGAAAAATGTGGGACTGGTGTTTCAGACACCGGCACCATTTCCATTTTCTATTTATAAAAACCTGACCTATGCACCGGTTTATTATGGAATCCGGGATAAAAAGAAGTTGGAAAAGATTGTGGAAGAGATACTGAAGCTGACCGGTCTTTATGAAGAAGTAGCCGGAGAATTGCATAAAAGTGCATTAAAGCTTTCCGGCGGTCAGAAGCAGCGTCTGTGTATTGCCAGAGCGCTGACTGTGGAGCCGAAGGTGCTGCTCTTAGACGAACCTTGTTCGTCCCTGGATGTAAAGGCTTCTGCCAAAATAGAAGAGCTGCTTAAAAACCTGAAGGAACACTATACCATAGTGATTGTCACTCATAACCTGGCACAGGCAAAGCGTATTGCGGATGATGTGGCTCTTTTCCAGAATGGACGGCTGGTAGAAACAAAGGATGCAGAAGCATTCTGGGAAAAGCCGGAGTGTGAAGAAACGAAAGAGTTTTTAAAGAGCTGAGTTTTATCTATTCTGTTCGACCCTGCGAGGGGATGGAAACCAGATGGCAGGCGTGAATACGGAAATACCGGTTGTTTGCTTGTCTGTTGTGTTTTCCACAATATGGGGAAGGTTGGAGCGGATCAGGGTCGAATCTCCTTCCAACAGGTGAATTCTCTCAGTTCCGATGATAACATCCAGTTCTCCGGACTGGACCATGATGATCTCCTCACTAGGGTGAATCACAGGACGTTCACCATCCTTGGAGTACGCTTCCAGCTCAAAACCGATAATCAGAGATTGGGGAACAAATTCTGCCGATGGCATCGGTGTCAACAGATGGTAACGGATGTTGGAATGGGGCTGTGATAAAGTGATGACCTGATTTTTTCTGGTAGTCAGTGTGTTGTCAGCTTCGGCTTCTCCCATAAAAAGATAGGTGGGAACATCCAGAGCGGCGCTGATCTTGCGAAGCGTTGACAGGGACGGGTCCGTCAGATTGCGCTCTATCTGGGATATATAGCCAATGGAAAGTCCTGTCTGTTCAGCCAGGGCTTTTAGTGTAAAGCCTCTTGATTTTCTTATGTTGCGTATCTGCTCACCGAGCATATTGTAATCCCCCCTGTTCGATGTACTTTATTCTATGATCTTCAGCGGAATCTGCTGTCTGTATTAGTATACCATTGTTTTTGTAAATAAACCAGAGTTTGATTCGTTTTATATATATAAAAATATTAAAGTTTACTATTCTCCTATTTGCCTTATTATCTGTTTCGACTTTGGCTTATTTTCACAGATTTATGGAATATTTTTTATGTAAAATCCCTAATTTTGTATTTTGAATGGGAAAAGGTTGACTATATATTTTAGTGAGGGTAAAATTATACTAGTTTTAAAATAATTTTACAGTATGGAGGTCTAATATGAAAATTACTGATGTAAAAGTAGAAGTGATTCACATTCCGATGAAGAAGCCGTTCCGTATTGCATTTGCCGTACAGGATCATTCTGTGAATGTTCTGGTAAAAGTTATGACAGACGAGGGACTTTATGGAATCGGAGAGGCAGCTCCGTTTGAACCGGTTACCGGAGAGAACAGTGCAACCGTTCTGGAAGTTCTTAAATTGTTTAAACAGGGTCTGATCGGTATGGATCCGATGAATATTGAGGGAATTCATCTGATGATGGATCGTCTGATTTCCGGCAATACTTCAGCAAAGGCTGCAATCGATATTGCACTGTATGATCTGAAGGGCAAGGTTATGAACCAGCCGCTGTACAAGGTACTGGGCGGATACCGTGACCAGATCGTGACAGATATGACAATCGGTATTGATAAGCCGGAACTGATGGCACAGGAAGCAAAAGAGCGTGTTGAGCGTGATGGATTCCGTATTCTGAAGGTGAAAGCTGGAATTAACCCGGCGGATGATATTCGTGCACTTACTCTGATTCGTGAAGCAGTTGGACCGGATATCCGTCTGCGTGTGGATGCAAACCAGGGATATACTGTAAATGATGCGGTAAGAGTTCTGAAAGAATTCGAAAAAATCGGTGTTGATGCAGTAGAGCAGTGCCTGCCATGGTGGGATATGGACGGTTCCAAGATCCTTCGCCAGAAGGTTGATATGCAGATTATGCTGGATGAAGCTATTCATTCTCCGATCGATGCAGCAAGAGCCTGCAAGATGGATGCAGCAGATATTCTGAACATTAAGCTGATGAAGTGTGGCGGACTGTATCCGGCAGAAAAGATCAATGCAATTGCAGAAGCAAATCATGTAAATTGTATGGTTGGCTGTATGCTGGAGACGAAGGTTGCGATTGCAGCAGGTGTCAGCCTGGTTGCAGCGAAGAGCAATATTACAGAAGCTGATTGCGACAGCTTTATGTATGCGGTGGATCCGGAGATGGGTATGCCGGGTGGCTTCACCATTGAGGGCGGTGTATATACACTGTCTCAGAAACCGGGTCTTGGCCTGGATCTGGATTTCTAATTCGGATAATAAATGCTCCGCGGGGATGCGTTGACCGAAGTCATACGCCGGGCCTCGCGGAGGCTTGAGTTGAATATTACAATAACGAAGAGAATTTTGCTGGGCACATGTGAACAGTTATGCATCTTCATCACTAGAAAGGATTACTTATTATATATGGAAAGCACAACAGTATTTTCATCAGAAGGCGCATTGCTTCTGGTTATGTTTCTTATGGTAGCTGCCGGCTTTTGGCTTCAGCGCTTTAAAGTATTCAAGGTACTTGGGCCGGCTTTAACGGTTATTGTTACCGGTATTGTTCTTTCAAACCTAAAAATTGTACCGGTGTCAAGTCCAACCTATGATGCACTCAGCGGCTATTGTGTTCCGCTGTCTGTTTCTATCTGTCTGCTGAGTCTGGATCTGAGACAGATGAAAAAACTGTTAAACAGAAACTCGATTATTGCACTGGTATCTGCAGCGGCAAGTGTCTGCCTGATGGCATTCCTGTTTGGTGTTTTATTCGCATCCAAGATTGATGAGGGATGGAAGATTGCCGGAATGTTTGTCGGAACCTATACAGGAGGAAGTTCCAACCTGACAGCAATTGCAGTTGGACTTGATGCTTCAAGAGGAACCATTGCGGCTGCTAATGCAGCAGACTATGTAATCGGTATTCCGAGTCTGATTCTTATGTTTGCGGCACCGGCTATCTACAAAAATTCAAAACGGCTGAGAAAGCTGTGGCCGTATGAGATGACAGAGGCAGAGCTGCAGGGCGACGGAGATCATGAAGAACTGATGGCATCCAAGGAATGGTCCATTCAGGAGATCGCATGGCTGTTGGCAATTGGCTTCGGAACCGTATGGGCAGCTACGACCATTGCAGGTATGGTATTTGGACCGGGCTTCCGCAGTGCAGGACGTATTATTCTGATTACGACCTTCTCGATTATCATTGCACAGATTCCGGCAGTACGTAAGCTGCGCGGCAACTTTGACCTGGGACTTTTTGTGGCACTGTTATTCCTGACCACCATTGGATTCGCCGTTGATCTGAAACAGTTCTTCGGATCTACATTCTATATTACCTTATTCTGCTTCTGCGTTATCGTCAGCTGCATTGCACTGCATCTGCTCGTAACGAGACTGCTGAAGGTGAAATTTGAGTATGTTCTTCTTTCTGCTGTGGCATGTATTTCTGACGGCCCGACAGCTGCTCTGATTGCATCAAGTGCACAGTGGAAAACTATGATTACAACCGGTCTTCTGATGGGCGTTCTGGCCGGAGCGATGGGCAACTATCTTGGTATTGCAGTTGCTTATGCTATCCGCGGCATCATCGGAGTATAACAGGAACATGGTAGCTGTGCGCACAGCAGCGAGTAGGGAGATGAATCGTTATGAAACTATATCATTTGTATGTATCGGGAATTCTTTATGCGGAACTTGATTTTGATACGCAGCCGCTCTCCATTCAAAAACTGGATATTGCATCGGCTAAGCTGCTTCCGTGGGAGACTTTGTCAGAAGAGGATAATGCCTTTTATAAATCATTTACAAAAATGGACCTGTTGAAGCTTTCGCATCAGCTTCATAGCTATGAACAGAAGCTTGCGGGAGACGGGGAAGTTATTGTAGATATGCCGGAAGGCGCAGAACGCTATACAAGCAGTAAGGATTCCTGGTATCTGCAGCGTGATGTCAAATTCCCGAATAATAAGCTGGTAGAGAATGGTGAGCTGCTTGCAGTGTGCTGTCCGGCAAGAGAAATGGTTACAGTACTGGTACGGAACGGCGAGGAGGACAGAACGGTCCTTAAAATGTGGAAGAATACCTGGCCGGATGAGAAAATATACGGAGTCAGTCATCTTGGAAGCTTTCCGGTTCCTATGCGGGATGGTATTCATCTGTCAACGGATGTTTATGTGCCGGCTGGGCTGGACGAGAAGGTGCCGGCGGTATTGATTCGTACACCATATGGAAAAGAAGATGGCTGTGAGGTTTACTATCGATACGTACAACGCGGTTATGTAGTCGTAGTTCAGGACGTGCGGGGCCGCAACCTCAGCGAAGGAGAATGGATTCCGAATCACTCTGAGGTGGAAGATGGCGATGATACTCTGAACTGGATTGCAGATCAGTCCTGGTCTTCAGGCAGTGTCGGCATGGTAGGAGGTTCCTACCTGGGATATGTACAGTGGGCAGCAGCAGCTAGCGGAAATCCTCACCTGAAAGCCTTGATCAGCGTCGTATGTGCAGGAAGTGCATTTGTGGATCTGCCGAGAAGAGGCGGCTGTTTTACCTCTGGAATGCTTGCCTGGGGATTTGCTGTTTCTCAGAAAAAATTCCATCCGGAACTGATGGAGCGGGATGACTGGGAAGAGGTATTGAACATTCGCCCGTTAGATCAGATTGCGGAAAAGGCACTGGGATATCCTGTTCCATTCCTGGATAAATGGCTGGAAAATTCAGAATATGATGAATTCTGGCACCGTTCCAACTGGAAGGAGCGCTCTGTGCATGCGCAGATTCCGGCTCTCATCCAGTCCGGCTGGTTTGATGATAATGGAATGGGAACAACAGAGGCCCTGGAGCTGGTGCATGATTTCCCGGAAGGTATGAGAAAAGTAATACTTGGTCCGTGGCAGCATAGCGGAAACAGCAAGTACGATATGCATGGAGTGTCATTTGGTGACGAGGCTCTGCGTTTTGATCTGGATTTCATTTATTTCCAGTGGTTTGAGCATCATCTGAAGGGCATAGACAACGGAATTGATAAGACAGCTCCGGTTGAGTACTATACCGTCGGACAGGAAACATGGAAAACAGCATCCAACTGGCCGATTCCGGAGACTCTGGAAACAGAGATTTATTTAGACAGCTGCGGCCATGCCAACACATCCTCCGGTGATGGAGTTCTTTCCTTTAAACTGCCGGAGCAGAGTGGCCAGGACAGCTATGATTATGATCCTCAGAATCCGTCAACCCATATCATTGATATGTCGGAAAATGAAATCGAGGTTCCGGAGGACTACACAGAGGAGGAGAAGCGTCAGGATATGCTGTGTTACTCCACGGCTCCGCTTGAGAAGGATGTGGTAATCACAGGCGATATAACGGTTTCTCTCTACATTGCTTCCGATGCACCGGATACAGATTTCATGGTTCGATTGACGGATGTGGATGAAAATGGTCGTTCTATCAAGCTGGCAGATGGTATCTTATCCGCAAAATATCGCAATGGATTTGACCATGCGGACTTCTTAAATCCGGGCGAGGTGGTTCCGCTGACGATCCTTACCACCAAGATTTCCAATTGTTTTAAGAAGGGACATCGTATTCGCGTGACCATCACCTCCAGTGCAAAGAACTTTGTATTCCCGAACAGTAATACAAAAGACGGTTTCAACAGCCAGACAACGGTTGTTGCACATAATACAGTCTTCCATGGTGGACAGTATCCATCTAAGATTACGGTTCGCATGGAGCCATAAAGAATTTTTGAAAAACAGGGTGTCGATATTTCAGATATCGGCACTCTTTTTGTTGTGTTACAGTAAAAATAAACCACCTGCTGTGTGGTTTTGATTCTGTTTATGAGGAGACTAAGCTTTTGACAGATTATTATGAGAAATGGAAGTCGGAAGCTGCTATCCAAGTACAAACGGAACAGATAGTAGAAAAGCTGGAACTGCTTGGAATTGATTCGAGTAGACTTACAGAATATTTGGCAGATATATTATCGGAGGCGTTTGACTTTGGAGATATGGAGTATTTTGCCGGGATTAAGTTGTTTAACAAGGTAATTGACAGACTTGGAGTTGATATGGATCAGCAGAAGCGGTATGAAGTGTTTGACCATATTTATGAGGCTGGCATGCGAGAGAAGAAGGGTGAGCGAAATAGGAATAGCAGATAGTTGTAATGATTTGGGTGCTATGGCGTGGGCTATAGTACCTGAATTAGTCTAGTGGAGTTTTTGATACTACTAATTGAGAAACAATCGCAAGAAAATGCGAAAGTTTAGTGAAGGAGAATATGTGATGTGATATGCTGGAAGAAATGGAGTTTGTAGGTGAAAATTATGCTTTGATTAAGATACTGGTATTTTGAGTAACGGAGAGGATATGGGAAAACTAATTATACTTAGAGGGAATTCGGGAAGTGGAAAGACAACGGTGGCTAAGGAATTACAAAAGAAATTTGGTTACAATACAATGCTCATTTCGCAAGATGAAATCAGAAGGAATATATTGTGGGTTAAAGATGGCATAGATACTAAAGCATTACCGCTTATGATAGAACTTTTGAAATATGGATATGAGCATAGTGATATTGTTATTCTGGAAGGAATTATGTACGATGAATGGTATAATCCCTTGTTTAAGGTGGCGAACGAATTATATGGTTCAAATGTATATTCGTATTATTTTGATATTCCATTTGAGGAGACGATAAGACGACATCAAACAAGGAGTAAAAGCCAAGAATTTGGTGAGGAACATATGCGCGGATGGTGGAGAGAAAAAGATTTCTCTGCTGTTCTTAAGGAACAGCTTATCACCTGTGAAATGGATGCGAATAGCATTGTAGCAAAGGTATATGCGGATTTGCTAAAGGAAGAATAGAAAATGAGACATGATATTATTGAGTATGCAGAAATTAGTCCTGTTATTGGTAGAACAGTAACCGTAACTGTTGACAGACCATTGGGCAGTTACCACCCAGAACATAAGAATATGTATTATCCAATAAATTATGGGTATGTGGAAGGCATCATGGCACCGGACGGAGAAGAGCAGGATGTTTACATATTAGGTGTGGATGAAGCGATAGAAAAGTTCACAGGTAAGATTATCGCTATTGTTCATAGAAATGATGATGTGGAAGAGAAATGGGTTGTTGCACCGGAAGGGATGACTTTTACCAAGGAAGAAATCAGGGTACAGATTCATTTTCAGGAACAGTATTTTGATAGTGAGATATAGTTATTTCGAAAACGATGTACTAGTTTCAATTTGGGGTTTGTTATTGACAAAACAGTAATTTGTATATACAAACCTAAATAATAGAGTTGTTGCTTAATAAGCCGTTTCAAAGTCTTTGTTACAGCATTTGATTTTATGTGTGTTTCAATATTTTAAATGAAATTGACAAAAAATATCTGACTACGGATCAGGATTTGATTCAAGGAGGATATCCCGTACATTTTTTGTACGGTATTCGAAAAAAACTTTTCATCCTGACAAAATTTTTTATTTCACTGTAGCAGTGTTATCGACTTTGGTGGAACAATAAAAAAAGTGAATTCGAATTCACTTTTTTTGATAAAGCATATCTATTTTGAACTACGAAAAAAATAGTGATGCACAAATAGAGTATACTCTATTTATGCATTGTATAATGTCCCTTGATATGTTAAAATAAAATTGATAATTAATTTATAGACAGATTGCAATTAATGTTAAAGAATCTAACTGGACATTGGAGGGTCATTGATGGGAAAGGGTAAAAATATTGCGTATGTAAGAGTATCCAGCGTAGAGCAGAATGAAGCAAGACAGAGAGAGGCTCTTCAAGAATATAAAATTGATAGATGGTTCGTAGAGAAGGCTTCTGGAAAAGATACGAAAAGACCTAAGCTACAGGAAATGTTGGACTATGTTAGAGAAGATGATACCGTCTATGTGGAGGAATTTTCTCGATTGGGTCGCTCAACTGCAGACTTGCTATCTATCGTACAGCAACTTGAGGATGCCGGAGTGAAATTCGTGAGCATCAAAGAGAAGTTCGATACGAAGACACCTGCAGGTAAACTACAAATGACTATGATGGCAGCCATAGCAGAATTTGAACGAGCGATGATTCTTGAGAGACAACGCGAAGGTATTGCCATTGCTAAGCGTGCGGGTAAGTATAAAGGGCGAAAAGCGGTTAGTATTCCTAATATTGGCGAGTATTATGATAGATATATGAGCAGACAAGGAACGAAAACTTCTATAGCTGCAGAGCTTGGAATAAGCAGAACAACATTAGATAAATTATTCAGGGAATATAAAAGCGATTCAGCTAAGTAAAACTGGATCGCTTTTTATGTAAAATTATTTTGTAATTATGGTTAAGGTGTCATTAATTAATTCTGTAAGTTTTTCTGTAAGTATTTCTCTTGGCAGCATGTTAGCTTGTCGAGAGTTTCGACCAGCATTTTTCCAATCGTTCGCTTTCCAGATTTTGGAGGAAGAGTTATGTGAATTGATCCAGTCATCTCTATCGGCACCTCGAAGACTGTTAAGTTTTGGGATAGTCCAAAAACCAGCTCGATGTCCCATTATGCAAGAATTAAGAATAGACCAGTCAATATCTCGGATTTTGGCATTGGTGCTTTTAGCATCTGTTTTAAACCAAAATATATTCCAATCATCCATGGTCCTGAGACACGATACGGTAGCTTTACGTTGCCGATATTCCTTGAATTCAGCCACTGTCCGAAATGGAGCTGTAGTGAAATTTGCAATTTCATAGGTCTCGCCTTCAATAGTGACGGTGCTGGTATAAAAACTATCTCTGTCAGGTTTACGTTTCATATCAAAGTCCATACGGATATGTTTGGTGGTTTCTTTTATAACAAAATCTTTACCTTGAACAAGCTCCTTAAATGTAGTCCATTCACTGTTTGTATAATCAACAGTTCCGGTTCTCTTTAAGACTTGGGTCATTAACCACAGCCTATCCTCATAGGAATCTGAAGGATAACCGGATTTGGTGCTATTATGCGCACATACACCTTCATATTCTTTTCCGTTAAACAGCATTGGATTTGTTTTACAGTGAAGGGAAACATTACCACGGGTCGTAAAATTGATAAGGTCATCCTGGCAGTGCTTGATTTCCCATATTTCTGAATCCTTTTCGTCTGTGAGAAATAATCTGGCCTGTTCCATAAAAGGTCTTAAACCAAATAGATCAAGTGATTTAAGGGTTTTCTCAGTAACATTTGAGATAAATCCGTCCGTAGTCACAGAACACGTCATATATCCAAGATTGTGGCACTGATTCTGTGCAGCTAAAAGTTCTGCTCGTACAATGGACGTAATCATACAAGCTGACACGGGGTTAGTGATGGAAGAACACCCTAAATCTTCCATAGTATCCTTATAAGCAGTCCAGGAAGATTTCTGCACAACATTCTGTGCATTCTTTCCGTATCCACTGTTAACCATTGTTTTCAAAATGAGTTCTTCAAGGGATTTCTTTCCATGTTCGACTTTAGCTTTGTTTCTATCAGTGACAAGCTGTTTGACAGCAGTTCGGAGTGAATATGACATTTTACCATTTTCAGGATTAATAATGCTGTTAAGGATATAACCTCTCTCAACAAAGACCTTGGCTCCAAGTTGTAAAGCAAGAAAAAGTTCAGGCCCACAAGCATATACACCGTCAATACCTTCAGAAGTTCCTGGATAAGTAGGAATACCTTCAACATTAACTGGGAGGCAGGGATATTTAACATCCAAAGGAAATTCAAATCTTACATAAGCAAGCATCATAGTGAGTGGTGCATAACCACCGATGATTGGAATTACAAAATCTTGCAAGGTAAGTTCACGATTGATGATTTCTGTTCTGATAGGATTTTCCCAGTCCACATCTGATACAAGACACATAGCTGTTGGATAAGCGTTTTGAAGGTCATAATCAAAGGTTGTCTGAGGAAAATAACCTATATCAGAGCTGGCATTATATCCGCCGTGATAAGCTTGAGAGGCATAATATTGAATCGTGTTAGCTTTGTCTGATATAGGCTCCAAGCTTGTGCTTTCGATATAGCCAGGTCTATTATTTCTTGGAACAAGTCCATGTCCTACAGTTTCAAGCCCTCGATATTTACGATTAAATTCTTTGGTAGTATCACAATTAAAATAATTCATCATCACACCTCGCATTACGTTGGCAGTAGCAGATGTAACTGTTACTGGAGGTTTATTGTTGTACCCATAAAGAGCAGATTCATATAAAAGAGTTACGTTGCTATCATTAGCGGCATACTCAAAATAGGAGCAAGGATCATTCATGAGAAGCTGGTCCATGTGTTCAATGTCACCTTCGTTAAGCTGAATTTTTTCCCATCCAACTGTCTTTCCTAGAGCTTTGAGAGATTTCATACCAGCTGGAGCATGGCACATAGTATCTGCAAGTTGAAGGTTGACAGGATAAGTGTGCGTATTACGATTTCTTGCAAATTTTGGATTAACACTTTGTGCATATATTTTCGTTGGCTGAAGGCTTATGAGCCCACCTTGAACCTCAGAGCAATACTTCAAGATATCCTTACAGTATTTCTTCCTCTGATCAAGACCGGATACATCAACCTTACCGGCGTGACAGAGAAGAACTATCGGAATATGCTGAGTTTGAGACCAGTTATAGCGAGTATGAGACTTTTTTCTATCAGGAAAAAGCTGGATGCTATTTTTTACCGCTTCATTATTACTGTCAAAAAGAGTAGTGATAGGTTCACCGGTTTTTTCATTCTGACCAGTGATGGCTTCATATTTTCTGACTTTGCGGATATCAGTAGGCTTAATAGCGAGGCTGTCTAAAATTCTACCAATAGCGAGTTCAAGACTGAGTCCGTATTTTTCACATTTTCTAACAAAGATATATTCAATAAGATTTTCACCATCAATTAGAGAAAACTGCCAGGAGAGGATACTTCTGTATGTTTGACCATCATCAACTATATAATACCACTCACTATCGAAAGCTATTACAAGAGCTGGACTATCAGTTCTTGTGGCTTCAAGCGAGGGATAATTTGAAAAACCTGAAAGCACTGGAAGCTTTTCGCTACCTCTGGTAATTGGCAAAAGTGGGGATGGTGTCAACGTTTTCTGTGGGATTCCCATAGGGGCATTTGACACTACTCCTGGAAATGTCTTGAAATCTTGGATTTTACTAGTGTTTTCACGATTAGTGATTTCAAGCACATTTGACGATTTTTTTAAAATATCGTCATTCTTCGACACCCAATCAGAGAGTTTTCTTTTTCTGATATAAAGGTCGAATCTGTAGTTGTAATTGATTTGAGAAGATTCACCAACACTATATCTTTTCCATCCATTTGAAGTTACGGAAGAAGAAACCACTTCTGTAATTTGTGAAAGATCTAATTTCTTAGCTGAAGTTCCATCTATCATATCCATCCCTCCTATTCAGTCAGGAGATAACAACGAACGGTTATCTCTTGACTTTCGTTAGGATTTCTTCGGGTTGGAGTGGATTTGGTATAAGCAAAAGAGATGAGATACATTTTATTGGTGTAGGCGAGATGCGAATACAAGGCATGAAGGGTCGCTGTCTACTGCCCATGCCAATTCTGCCAGGGATATGTTATCCAGACTGGAAACAATGGTTCTGATGGGCGTTGATCTTCCATTGGAAGCAATCAGAAGACAGATTGCTTCCGGAGTGGATATTCTGGTACATCTGGGAAGAATGAGGGATAAATCAAGGAAATTGCTGGAAGTAACTGAGGTGTGCGGCTTTGAAAATGGAGAAATCCGTATCCGGCCGCTGTATCAATGGCAGGAAGGGAAAGGTCTTGTAAAGACAGCATCCCTCCTTCATGTGGAAAAACTGGAAAGAGCGGGGATTGAACTATGAAAGGGAAAGAAAAAGAACAGCTTTATCAGAAACGTAATTATGATCATTATCGTTTTTCTATGAAAGAACTTCTGAAATATATGGGACAGGCACTGGCGTTGTGCATAATGGCAGATTATCTTTTTTACAAAAGTAAATGGGTGTTGCTTCTTATGCTTCCCGTTCCTGTGTTTTATCTGAAATGGCAGAAAAATCGTATGATCAGGGAAAGACGGAAGAATCTGAATTATCAGTTTAAGGATGCACTTACTTCGCTGAGTGTTGCGGTTCAGGCCGGATATTCGGTGGAAAGCGCAGTAAAAACCTGTGTCAGAGATTTGGAGAGACTCTACGGAAAGGGAAAGGATATTGTGGAGGAATTTCGCTATATTGAAAGCCAGCAGCATATCAGTGTTCCGCTGGAAGAGCTGTTTCTGGATCTTGGAGAAAGAAGTCAGATAGAAGATATCGAAAATTTTGCCTCTGTATTTTATACAGCCAAGCGTACAGGTGGTGATATGAACCGGGTAATTCAGAAGGTGTCTCGTATGCTTGGAGATAAGATTGACGTTAAAAAAGAGATAGAGGCTACACTGGCAGCAAAGAAGTCAGAACAGATGATCATGAGTCTTATGCCTGTGGGAATTATCCTGTACTTGCAGATGACTTCACCGGGCTTCTTAAGTGTTCTTTATGGAAATCCCTTTGGAATTGCAGCAATGAGTATCTGTCTTGTCATTTATGCTGCGGCATACTGGCTTGGCAGAAGGATTGTAGATATTGAGGTGTGACAGTACAAATGTGGGTACATGTTGTCATTTTTGTTATGATCCTGTGTGCACTGACCGGCTGGAAAAAAGGATGGATTCCATCTTCCGGAATCGGAGGGAAGGATGGTATCAGACTTTTTGCGGTAGTAGCGATAGCCGGAAATCTGCTGGGCATGATCCTTACTTTGCAAAACGGTGGACAGGTGTATCCTCAGGGATACCGTCTGGAAAAGGAGGATACAGGATCATATGAGAAGGAATTTATGGTATCCGTTGACGGAGAAGAACCGGTCTCCATGTACATTCAGGTACCGGAGAAGGAACTGGAAGAGCAGGAGGAAGAACCGAAACAGAATAAGAAGCTGACCAGAAAAGAACAGGCACAAAAAAGTATTGCAGAGGCAGTATCCCGGTATAACGAGCAGCGCAGTGATCCGGATTATTATTATCTTCCGGATAAGCTGAATGGAAAAAAGGTAAAATGGGAAAGTCCGGCAGACACTTCCGGAATGCTTCTGACAGGACTGTTTCTTATTGCGGCAATGGCAATTCTTGTGATGAAAGGGAGAGAAGAACAGGTTCAGCTTCAGAAACGGTATGAAGAACTTCTTATGGATTATCCGGGACTGATCATGAAATTTACACTTCTGGTTCAGGCCGGGATGACTGTAAGAAAGGCATTCCAGAAAATTTCTCTGGATTATGGAAGAAAGAGAAAGCGGAATCCAAGACCTGCGTATGAAGAGATACGGATTGTCTGCTATGAGATGGAAAGCGGAATTTCTGAAAGTGAAGCATACAGAAGATTTGGAGAAAGATGTGGTCAGGCAAAGTATAAAACATTTGCCACGCTTCTTATCCAGAATCTTCAGAAGGGCAGCAGACAGATGGCTGATATGCTTGAAAGAGAATCAACCGAAGCATGGGAAGAACGAAAGAGAAAAGCACGTGTTCTTGGAGAGGCTGCAGCCACAAAACTTCTGGTGCCGATGATCATGATGCTTATTGTCGTTATGGCAATTGTCATGATTCCTGCTTTTATGTCTTTCTACGGAGAAACATGATAAGGTGCTGCAGTAAATTCTGTGCAGCGTAAAGGGTGCTTTTGGATATGGAGGGAAAAAATGGGACAATTGATAAGACAGATAAAAAAGAAAAACGGACTGATACGAAGATTCGCAGAGGAAGAAGACGCTGTAGGTGTTGTGGAGATCATTCTGATTCTTGTAGTCCTGATCGGGCTTGTTATTATTTTCAAAGAGCAGCTGACCGAACTGGTGCAGAGCATTCTTTCAAAGATCGCCAAACAGAGTAATTCTATTTAAGATGAAAAGAGAAGGAGGTGTACTTCCTGTATGAAATATTGCGGAAAGGAAAGAGGAAGCATTACATTATTTCTTGCATTAATACTCAGTCTGCTTTTGTCTCTTGTATGTACAAGTATAGAATCTGTACGTATGGCATCGGCCAGAACCCAAATACTCAACAGTATGGATATCGGACTTTATTCTGTATTTGGACAGTATGACAGGAAACTTCTTGAGGAATATGATCTGTTTGCGCTGGATGGTTCCATGGGAGGCGGGCAGCTTAATCTCGCAAAGATCTGCGATAATCTGGAATCCTATATGAAACCGGTGTTAAAGCAGAACAGTCAGAAACTTGAACTGCATCAGAGCGGACTTACCGGTTACCGGCTTCTGACAGATGAGTGCGGAGAGGTTTTTTATCAGCAGATTGTGCAGTATATGCAGGAAACTCTTGGAAGTCAGGGGGTACAGCTCCTTCTCAACAAAATGTCTGATCGAGAGAGAAAAACAGAAGAGGCAGATCTGAAAGCGAAACAGGCGGAGACAGGAGGCTCCATCGACAGATATGATTCAGAAATGAATCAGGCTTCTCAGAAAAGTCGGCAGGCAGCACAGGAAGCTGAAAACAGGCAGCAACAGGAAGGACAAATATCAACCCAGCCAGCACCGACGCAGCCACAGGCTGACAATCCCATCAGTATTATAAAAAGAATTATGAAAATGGGAATACTGGAGCTGGTTTTGCCACCCGGACGGGAAATTTCCACCCGGACAGTCAGCAAAGACACAATGGTTTCGGGAAGACAGCTGCAACAGGGAATGGAGATGCCGGACGGAGTGACAGCAGATAGCAGTTATACTTCCGGGGTTTTGTTTCAGCAGTATCTGATGAATCATCTGGGAAATTACACAGATCCGTCAAAAGAAAGTCTTGCATATCAGATGGAATATGTTTTTGGAGGAAGAGACAATGATATAGATAACCTTAAATCTGTGGCATCAAAGCTCCTGTTCATCAGAGAAGGCGTAAACTTTGCATGTTTGATGGCAGATAATGTAAAAAGAACAGAGGCACAGGCACTCGCTGCAGCCATTGCGTCGGGATTTCTGGTTCCTCCGGCAGCGGTAGTGATAGAGTCTGCATTGCTTTTATGCTGGGCATTTGCGGAGAGCGTACTGGATGTGAGAGAACTTTTTGCAGGAGGGAAGATTCCCCTTGTAAAAACTTCCGCAGACTGGCAGATTTCGCTGTCTAATCTTTCAAGTCTGATGGAAGGACTGGATTCCATGCGGAAAAACAATGAACATGGATTGTCCTATGAGGATTACCTTCAGGTTCTGATATTGCCTGTTTCAAAGGAAAAGAAAGTGATGAGAGCTATGGATATGATCGAAGATGCGATAAGAAAGAAAGGCAGGGCAAATTTTTATATGGATTCCTGTGTTGTAGCTCTGGAGGCATTTGCGGAGGTAAAAGCAAACAGGAAAAAGGAATTTCAGGTGATACGTCAGTATTGTTATGAATGAATTGCTGAAAAGAGGTGTGAAAAGATGCTTTTACAGAAAGAAAAACAAAGCATTGAAGAAATCGGAAAAAAAGATAAAAAAATTTATGAAAGGAGAAAAGTCTCTCTAAGCAATATTTACGATCTTTTATTCCCCCAAAAGAGTCGGAAATATTTTCGGACAAATGCAAAAGAACATATTGGAGAAGTTTCTTCTGTAAAAGTATCTTTCTGCACCTCTTTTCGGGGAAAGATTAAGAAGGGAAGTCTGGCAGTAGAAACAGCACTTGTACTGCCGCTGTTCTTCCTGGGAATGGTTACGCTGATTTCGTTTATGGATATATATAAACTGCAGACGGAACATCTGACTGCATTGTGTACGAAGGCAAAACAGGCGGGAATGTATGCGTATCTTCCGGGTGGGGACAGTGTTGATGATATTACGCTGCCGGATATCTACACGTATAACCCCTTTGGTGGACTGATACCTCTTCCGGATGTTGGAGTTTATAACCATGTGAAAGTCCATGCATGGACAGGAACCGAATTTCCTGACAATGGAGGAGAGCAGGGAGAAACAGAACCGATGGTTTATGTAACTGCCTCGGGCAGTGTGTACCATAAAAATCCGGGCTGCAGCTATCTGAATGTTTCATTAAAACAAATTCCCGGAAGTTCCGCAAAATCTGCATCCAATAAGTACGGGGAGCATTATTCAGCCTGTGAAATCTGCAGCAGGAATCAGAATCCGGCAGGAGTGGTATATGTTACGGAACAGGGAAACAGATACCATAATCTGGAGTCCTGCAGTGGGCTGAAACGTTCGGTAAGACTGGTAAAAGCTTCCTCTGTTTCGGAAATGGGAGCATGTAGCAGGTGTGGCTGAATTTTTCCGGAGAGATGTATATGGAGATGAATGGCGTAAAAGAAATATGTGTACTTGGATTTCTGGGAATAAATTCATGGATAGATATCAGAAAAAAGCAGGTTTCTCTTCTGCTGATCATAATATTTGCAGTCTGCGGAACTGTGTGGACAATATATAGCAGAAGAAATGTTCCGGAGGTTCTTATGTGCGTGGGGACAGGTTTTCTCTTTGTGCTGATCAGCATCCTTACAGAAGGTGCTGTGGGAATGGGCGATGGCTGGCTGCTTATGGCACTGGGGACAGTGCTGTACCCAGAAGAATTTTTTTCAACACTTTTTATAGGAATGATCTGCAGTGCAGTATGGTCCGGCATCATGATGATGGGATTTTGCAGAAAGGGAAGTACGGAAATACCGTTTGTGCCATTTCTGCTGGCAGGATATCTGGGAGGATTTTTGATATGAAAGATAATTTTTGTATAACAAATGAATACAGTATAATTCGTAAGGGAAGTTTTACAATCGAGACTGCCTGTGTCATGCCGTTGATCCTGCTGGTGTTGATGGGACTTATCTATCTGAGCTTTTTTGTACATAACAGGGCATGGCTGACAGCGGCAGCTTATGAATCGGCAGTAAGCGGGAGCATGGAAGGGATTAAGAAAAACGGAGAAATATATGATACTGCAAGGATGCGCAGTGAGGAGCTGGGGAGTATTGGCTTTTTCGGGGCGGAGAATTTAGGTACCCAGACAAATGTGGGAAAAGAAGTGCAGGTAACCTATGACCTGGACACGATCTCGTCGTATGGCAATCTGAGCTGGCATTTGAGGACAGAAGGGAAATCCGCAGTGATAAATCCGGTGAAACATATCCGCAGACTGCGGGCGGCGCAGGCGGTACTGAGAGAAATGGGGGAATAGAATAGTATGCGGACAGAATATAAGAGGGATATGAATCATAATTATCTCATTGTCTATGGTGAGAATGAGATCAATACAGATTCCTATCAGGTAAGGATGCTTGCGGGAAATGTGATTCCCTCTCTTCTGAAGTGCAGGATACAGGGGATGGATGGCAGATTTTTTATCTATTTTGATATTACTTCGAAACAGGCGGTGAATGTGCTGTATGAAGAAAAGAAGATGGGGGTTGAAGATCTCAGGCTTATTTTCGGTGGTTTTGTAAAGGCTATGGAAGATGCGGCGGAATATCTGATCAATCCCGGACAGTTTATAATGTCGCCGGAATATATTTATACAGATATTGAAAAAAGACAGATTTATTTCTGCATGATGCCCGGATATGAGAAGGATATTAAAGAACAGTTTCAGCTTCTGACAGAATATATTCTGCCGAAAATAGACCATCAGGATCAGGATGCGGTAATCCTTGGATATGGAGTATATAAAAGAGCAATGGAAGACAGTTTTCATCTGGAGCATATTAAAGAAGAATTATACAAAACTCAGAGTTCAGATGTAAATGGGGAGAAGAAAGAAAAAATAAATGCAAAAAAGACAGAGCAGGAGATGGAGTTTGCAGAAGAAGAGACTTTCCCGGAAGATAATGAAAACCGGAATGAATTTGTAAGAGAAGGAGAAGATTCAAAAGAACCCGGCCGACTGAACCCGGTCGGTGTTATTGTGCCGGCTGCTGTTCTGATCTGTGGACTGGCAGCTGCTATCCTGAAGGGATATCTGCCACATGTGGAAATGGAAACTATACTTGGTGTAATTGTTATAGCTATAGCGGGTATCATGCTGGGCCTGCGTATTATAAAGACAAAAAAAGTTTTGCATCTCCCGGAACAGGCGTATGCATCAGGAGAAACAGTGAGACACATAGAAAAAATAAGAAATATGCCATCATGGAATAAAACAGAAAAGAAAACATCAGGGAAAAGATCAGGATGGAAAGAAGCAGAAGGAAAAGTGTCAGAGCAGAAATGGGAGGACAGATTATATGAAAACCTGTCCCAGACAGTGGAGAGAAATCAGCAAACAAATCAGAGTCAGCCGGTGAATGGGCAGAAAATGTCAGACTGTGGACAAAAAACTTCCGAATCATCCCGGATACATATGGACTATGGTGAAACAGTAGTACTATCTGCCGGAACAGTAAGCGGACCTGCAAGTCTGGTGAGCAAAGAACCGGGAGAACTGGCGACCATTTATCTCAATGAAGATCTGACTGTGATCGGAAAGTTGGAAACTGCCTGTGATGCGGTGATCAGCCTGCCTACCGTAAGCCGTATCCATGCAAAAATACGAAAAAAAGAAGAAAACTATTTCCTTAGTGATATGAATTCCAGAAACGGAACGTCTGTAAATGGAAGATTACTTCGTCCGGATGAGGAATATCAGCTTGAACCGGAAGATGAAGTGGATTTTGCACAGGCAAGATATATATTTCTGGAATAAATGTTTTTACAAAATACAGGAGGTCTGCTACAATTAGTAATGGTACATTGTTTTTGAGATAAAGAAACAGAAAAGAGGTAAAACTTGGAAGAACTGAAAAAGGCACCGGTTACAGTGCTTCTCATTCTGGCGAATATTCTTGTTTTTACTGCAGTGGAATTTACCGGAGGATCAGAGGATACCATGCATATGCTTCAGTGCGGAGCGGCATATACTCCCGCCATTATGCAGGGAGAATACTATAGGATCTTTACAAGTATGTTCCTTCATTTTGGACCGCAGCATCTTGGAAATAACATGCTGGTACTGTTTGTGCTTGGAGGCAGACTGGAGCGTACAGTTGGAAAACTGAAATATCTGCTGATCTATCTTCTGGGAGGAATGGGTGGAAATCTGCTGTGTCTGTTCCTGGAACTGGACAGTGCGGATTTTGCAGTTTCGGCAGGTGCATCCGGTGCAGTGTTTGCTGTGATGGGTGCAATGATCTATGCTGTGATTAGGGGCAGAGGTCATATTGAAGATCTTTCTGCCAGACAGGTAGTGATCATGGCTGCTTTTTCGCTTTATTTTGGTTTTACAAGCGAAGGGGTGGACAATGCGGCACATGTAGGCGGTCTTATCTGTGGATTCCTGCTTGCAGTTCTGCTTTATCACCCTTCGCAGCGTGCAGGATAACCGACCTTTATTCAGGGGATGCCGGCAGATAAATATAAAAGGCAGAACCCTGACCGGGAGTGCTGGAAACCCTGATCTGACCATGGTGTGCAGAGATGATTTCTGCTGTTACTGCAAGCCCGAGACCGGTTCCTTCCGGTTTATATGTAATGAAGGGATGAAAGATATTCTCAGTCTGCTTATGCGTCATACCACATCCGTTATCTTTAATACAGATGCAGATGCCGGAATCTGCAGGGGTGAGATTTACAATAATCTTTCCGCCTGGCTGATTGATGGCTTCACAGGAATTTTTGATCAGGTTAAATATGACCTGACGCATTTTTATCCGGTCAAGAAAAACAGGTGAAGAAGTATGTTCCACATGTATTTCCAGCCGGATTCCCAGATAGTCCAGAGTGTTTTTCTGACAGGATAAAACAGTGGTCAGAAATTCCGCGGGATTTACGGGAACAAGAGTAACTGTCTGCGCATGGCTGAAGTCAGAGAGTTCTTTCAGCAGTTCTTTTACATATTCAAGGTTATCCATAAGACTGTCCCATTGTCTGTAACTGCACAGTTCCGGGTGAGAGGAAGCCATCAACTGAAGTTCACTGTTGATCAGCGTGACCGGATTACGGATTTCATGTGAAAGTCTGGATAAAAGAAAACGAAAATCTTTTTCTGATTGTTTTGTTATTTCAATCTGCATATTATCACCTCAGGAAAAGTGTATCATTGTGAACTTTCAGCCGCAACTGATTTCGTCCTGAAAAATTCGCAATAAAACGACAAGTATTACTGATTATTGCAAATCAAAATCTTGAATTTTAAGAAAGAAGGATTTAAAGATGGAAAATTGTATTTTTTGTAAAATCGCTAATGGAGAGATTCCTGCTGCAACACTTTATGAGGATGAGAATTTCAGGGTAATTCTTGACCTGGGCCCGGCGAGTAAGGGACATGCGCTGATCCTTCCGAAATCGCATGCTGCCAATATTTATGAATTATCGGATGAAATGGCTGCAAAGGCAATGATTCTTGCAAAGAAAATGGCGACAGCAATGACAGCAGCACTGAAATGTGACGGATTTAATATTGTACAGAATAATGGCGAGTGTGCAGGGCAGACAGTATTTCATTTTCATATGCATCTGATTCCGAGATATAAAGGAGATCAGGTGGGAATCACATGGCACCCGGGTGAACTCAATGATGCAGATAAAGAAGAAATCCTGTTAAAAGTAAAGGAGCAGCTGTCCTGATATTCTGATACAGCACATTACAAAAGATGGAGAATATAGATTTTGTAAGTATCTACAGGAAATACCGCTCTCGGGCGTTCAATATTGGAAAATTTATCCTTGGCGATGAAGACGAAGCAGAAGATGTCTGTCAGGATGTATTTGAGACTTTGTTTCATATGGGCCGGAGTGTGGATTTTTCAGATGAAAAGAAACTGGAGAATCTGATTGTCAGAATCAGCTACCATAAGGCATCCGATCATCGCAAAAAGGCCTTCAGGAAATATGAATATGCGAACTCAGATGCGATTCTGGAAATGACAGATATGCGGGTAAGAAAAGGTAATCGTGTAGATGAGATTGTTCTGAATCTGGAGGCAGCAGGATACCTGCAGTCGATATTTGAAAAACTGAGAGAAAAGAACAGGACAAATTATGAAATCTATGTCAGTGTAACGTTATATGACATACCAACGCGTCTCGTTGCCAGACATTATCATATCACAGAAAATAATGTGAATAACAGAGTCATGAGGACGAGACGCTGGCTTGCCAGGGAATATAAGAAAATAACCCGGTGATTACTGTTTATTTACGCAGTCTTCGATCAGCCCGGTGATTTTTTCAATAGAATTCATATGACTGCTTTCTGACATGGCATGAACATAGGACTCTCTGTTCTGGTACAGTTCGCGGATTGCGTTTAAAAGTGTGCTTTCTGTAATCTCTTCTTCCTCAAGTACCATGCTGAATCCCTGACGTTCAAATGAACGTGCATTGAGGATCTGGTCACCGCGGCTGGCATTTGCAGAAAGCGGGATCAGAAGATTGGGTTTTTTTAAAGCATTCAGTTCACAGATTGCATTGGCACCTGCGCGGGAGATGACGATATCAGACAGAGCAAACAGATCGGCAAGCTCCTGTTTAATATATTCATACTGTACATATCCTTTTGTGTCTTTGAGACTTTCATCCATTTTTCCCTTACCACACAGGTGGATAACCTGAAACTCTTTTAAAAGTTCCGGAAGGATTTTGCGGATATTTTCATTGACAGATGCAGCACCAAGACTTCCGCCGATCACCATAAGAACCGGTTTGTCATCTGTGAAACCACAGAATTCGCGGGCTGCCTCTTTACTTCCGTTTAATAATTCCTGACGGATAGGAGTACCTGTAAGTACTGCTTTGTCAGCAGGAAGACTTTTTACAGTCTCAGGGAAGTTACAGCATACTTTTGTTGCAGATGGAATGCAGATCTTATTTGCAAGTCCGGGAGTCATATCTGATTCATGAATGATGGTAGGAATTTTACGTCGACCGGCAGCGATTACAACCGGGACAGTCACGAAGCCACCCTTGGAGAAAACCACATCTGGTTTTAATTGTTTCAATAATTTTTTGGCCTCACCGAATCCTTTCAGTACACGAAATGGATCTGTGAAGTTTTTCAGATCAAAATAACGTCTCAGCTTTCCGGATGAGATTCCGTAATAAGGAATATTCATTTCTTCAATAAGCTTTTTTTCGATTCCATCGTAGGATCCGATATAGGAAATTTCGTATCCAAGCTCCTTAAGGCGTGGGATCAGAGCAATATTCGGAGTCACATGTCCGGCTGTGCCGCCGCCGGTGAGCACAATATGTTTCATAGAGATTCCTCCTGTTTTATTCTGAATAGTTACAACAATTCTATAAAAGACTGCAGGGAATATGTGAAATCCTGCGAAAATGTCCGGATTCATTATTTTATGGAATTGCTATACGTTACTATTTAATATGAACCCAGGGGGAGAAATTGTCAAGGAAAGTTAAATATTATGAAGAACAAAACAGATATACAGACAAAAAATCAGCAGATAGACAAAATACTTCAAGAGCAGTATGATGCTGAAACCAAAATACTTGGATCCGCATTGCTGAACGTAGCAGGCAAAACCTCATGGGATGAATTTCCGGAAGAATCCGAGGAGAAGATCCGGGCGGGATATGATCGGCTGATCACCCGACTGAGAGAAACAGGGGATTTCAATGAAGCAGCCAGGGCTGAAAAGACAGGAAGCACCAGGGCGGCAAAGGAAAAACTTGAAAGTCTTGAGTATGACGGGAACAGGACTCACAGAATCCTGAAATCTGCAGCTGCCGCAGTGGCAGTAGTTATGTTGACTGCGCTGGTGGGAATGACTGCTATAGCTGACTGTCGATATCCGGATAAAAATACGCAGACATATCAGAAGACATCCGTTTTTGAAAAAAAATAAAAAAATTTTATTTTTTTGTGTGATATTTGCCGATTTGATTCGCATAGTATATGTAATGAAAGTTTGCGAAGCAGAAATCCGGCATTTTATTCTTCGGATAAGTGTGCGGATCAAAGGCTCGGAACAAAACGTTATATATTTATGCACTGACCGACAGAGAATCATTAAAATATCGGCAAATTTTTAAAATTCTTACGTGGCAGATGCAAAGAAAGGCAGGAACAGTCGAAAAAAAACTGTTTCTGCTTTTTGTTTTCAGAAAAGATATTGTTAATTTGTTTCATTGTAGTGTATAATTAATACAATATAGAAGGATCATAAAAGCAGTAAAAAGCTGCCGGGTTAAACAGGCAAAATGCAGCAAAACAATTGGGGATATCAAAAAGATTCCGAGAGTACATCAAAATCTGAAGGGAGGTTTTTATATGAAGATTACATTTATCGGGGCAACTCATGAGGTTACGGGATCCTGTTATTATCTTGAGGCAGCAGGTCACAAGTTTCTTGTAGACTGCGGAATGGAGCAGGGACCGGATTATTATGAAAATGCAGAAATACCAGTGGCTTTGGGAGAGATAGAATTTGTTCTTCTGACACATGCACATATAGATCACTCAGGTAATCTTCCGGCTATTTATGCAAAGGGGTTCAGGGGACCGGTATATGCCACAGATGCCACCAGCCATTTATGCGATATTATGCTCAGAGACAGTGCGCATATTCAGATGTTTGAAGCAGAATGGAGAAACCGTAAAGGCAGACGACAGGGCAAACCGGAATTTGTTCCGGCTTATACAATGGAAGATGCCATGGGAGTGATCAGAAATTTTGTGGGATGCCCGTACAATAAGATGATCACTCCTGCAGAGGGAATTTCAGTCCGGTTTATTGATGCGGGTCATTTGTTGGGTTCTGCAAGTATTGAACTGACGGTCAGGGAGGAGGATACAGAGAAAAAGATTGTATTCTCCGGAGATATTGGAAATACCTGCCAGCCTTTGATCAAGGATCCTGAGTATCTGCACCATGCAGATTATGTAGTTATGGAATCCACTTACGGTGACCGCAGTCATGGAGAAAAGCCGGATTATGTGAAACTGTTGTCGGAAATCATCCAGGAAACCTTTGACAGAGGAGGAAATCTTGTGATTCCTTCTTTTGCAGTGGGACGTACGCAGGAAATGCTGTACTTTATCAGACAGATCAAGGCAGACGGACTGGTGTATGGACATGACGGATTTAAAGTATATGTGGACAGTCCTCTTGCAAATGAAGCTACCACGATTTTCTCGGAGCATCAGTATGACTGTTTTGATGAAGAAGCGATGGAACTGATTAAAAAGGGAATTAATCCAATCAGTTTCCCTGGATTGAAGATTTCCGTCACCAGTGATGATTCGAAGTCGATCAATTATGATGAGGAGCCCAAGGTAATCATTTCAGCCAGTGGTATGTGTGATGCAGGCCGTATCAAGCACCATCTGAAACATAATCTGTGGAATGAGAAGAATACGATTCTTTTTGTAGGATATCAGGCGGTCGGTACTCTTGGAAGAGCACTGATCGAGGGGGCTGCAGATGTGAAACTGTTTGGTGAACCTGTTCATGTGGCAGCGCATATCTGCCAGATGCCGGGAATCAGCGGTCATGCGGATGTGAATGGCCTTTTAGACTGGGCGAAGGCATTTGAGGAGAAACCGCAGAAAGTCTTTGTTACTCATGGAGATGATACAGTTACAGAGATTTTTGCAAAACGTCTGACAGATGAACTGGGGTATGATACAATGGCTCCGTTCAGCGGTACGGTTTATGATCTGGCAGACGATGTATGTCTGTATGAGGCAAAGGGTGTGAAAATCCAGAAAGCATCTGCATCACCGAAGGCAACAAGAGCAGCCAGAGCCTTCGAGAAACTTCTGGCACTTGGTTACAGGCTTATTACGGTTATCAGGAAAAATGAAGGAACGCCGAATAAAGATCTGGAAAGATTTTCAAGAGATGTTCAGTCCCTGTGTGATAAATGGGACAGGACAGATATGTAAATTAAAAAAATATCCCACGAAACTTTATCTATAGCAATCTTTGTAAATAATATATTGATTCAATTTACATTATTTAAGAGGCTTGCTATAGTTTTCGTGGGATATTTTATACGGTCACCTGCGTAACTGTTCAGTATTTCCACAGTTATTTATTTGTTCAGAACTTCCTCCAGTGCAGTGGAAAGCTGATCCGGACATGAGGTATTCTTAAATCCGCATTTGATTCCTTTTAATCTGCTGATCACTTCCTCTGCATCCATTCCCTCTACAAGACTGGCTACACCTTGGGTATTTCCGCTGCATCCGCCGATGAAACGGACATTGTGGACTTTCTTATTGTCATCTACTTCAAATTCAATATGGCTGGCGCAGACACCTTTTGTTTTATACGTCATGATATGTTTCCTCCTGTGTGAAAAATGTAAATATAAATGCTGCTGTTCATATGCCACTACGTGACTGTTCATTCCGTTCATAGTAACGTAGCCAAAATTCATTCCAGATTGCCTGCGGCAATGGAATTTGGGCTTGTATGTCTCGGGATTTTGGCATATTCATGCCACAACACCTCGCGGAATAGTGATATGTGAACAGTAACATAAAATAGCAATTGTATTATAACAGAGGATAAAAAAAGTTTCCATATAAATAAAGTTTTGCTATAATAAAGAAATGTCAGGAACATTTGTCACTGTTTACACATCTGAACCTGATACCATGAAAATGAAAAATTACAATATACAAAGAAGAGGTGTTTTAATAATGAAATGTATCGGAATTATCGGAGCAATGGAACAGGAAGTTGCAAAAATCAAGGAAAAAATGCAGGATGTCACAATTACATCCAGAGCCCGTATGGATTTCTATGAGGGAACTCTGGAAGGAAAGAAAGTAGTTGTTGTACGCTCAGGAATCGGAAAAGTAAACGCAGGTATGTGCACACAGATCCTTGCAGATGTATTTGGTGTGGAAGCGGTGATCAATACAGGAATTGCAGGAAGTCTGAATAATGATGTAAATATTGGGGATATTGTTCTTTCCACAGATGTTTTGCATCATGATATGGATGCGATCGGCTTCGGATATAAGAAAGGTCAGATTCCGCAGATGGATGAATTTTCCTTCCCTGCTGATGAAAAACTTCGTAAACTGGCTGCAAAAGTATGTAAAGAAGTAAATCCTGAGATCAGTGTATTTGAAGGAAGAATCTGTTCCGGAGATCAGTTTATCTCAGATAAGAGCGTTAAAGATGCCATCATTTCAGAATTTGGTGGATTTGCAGTAGAGATGGAAGGTGCTGCTATCGGTCAGGCTGCTTATCTGAACCATATTCCATTCCTTGTAGTAAGAGCAATCTCTGATAAGGCAGACGGAAGTGCTCACATGGATTACGCTGAGTTTGAGATGGCGGCAATTGAACACAGTGTCAAATTAACTGTAAGAATGATCCAGGAATTGTAATCTGCAAGAAGTAGATGAAATAAAGCGGCACGTGAACTGTATTTCGGCACAGTCTGCAGAACTTTGCATATACTGAAATAGACAATCGAAAAGAATGCAGGATCGTACGATGTATCTGAAAGAATATTTTCCGTTTTATACCACATATGCAAATCCTCTTCTGTATGAAGGAGAACGGATGCAGGATAAAGAATTTAACCTGATGAAATCCTATTATCCGGGGACTGTACAGCATATTCAGGAGAAAATAGAAGAGGAATGTGATCTCATGGATTATGAGGGAAGCCGCCTTTATGATGAATATCCGGATAAATATATGATTTATCATTTAAGCTGCAAGATCAGGGAGAGTATGGAACCGGAAATAAGCACTCAGGCTATCAGGGAGGATTTTCTGGATGAACTGATACAGGTAATGCTTTGTCAGGAAATATCCAGAAGAAGATGCCGCAGATATCGCTGCAGGAGATACTTTTAAAACAGATTGTAATTGCTCGGGAAATCGGTTTGCTGGTACACCGGACAGTTACAACAGATTATATAACATTAACAGACAGAAAGAGCAATGAAAAATTTAAGAGAATATTTAGAAGAACAGATAAATGAAAATCTGATACAGGCTGTTCTGAGTGCCGGCAGAAATAAAGATGGCATATCAAAAATAAAGATTCGTCCGATCCGGCTGAAAGGACAGATCTGTTATCAGGCATCTGCCACAGAAGGACAGAAAGTTCTGCATAAAAACTACGGGCGTACGGAACTGATTGAATATGTGGAAAAAGAACTTGCAGAGAATTTCAGACAGTTTCAGGCACAGGGTGCAGTAACAGACGGGGTTGTTCTTGTCAGTAAAAAGGGGAAAATGACTATTAAACAGAAACACCATGAACAGAAAGAAAAAGTTCAGATCCAGGCACATAACCGGGTGAAACAATATATTCTTAAAGAAGGTGTTCCGGTTCCGTTTTTGATCGATCTGGGAGTTATGAATGAACAGGGAAAGATTATCCATGCCAGATATGACAAATTCAGACAGATCAATCGTTTCCTTGAATTTATTGAAGATATACTTCCCAGACTTTCCAGAGACAGAGAAATAACGATTCTGGATTTTGGCTGTGGAAAGAGTTATCTTACCTTTGCCATGTATTATTATTTAAGAGAACTAAAAGGATATGATGTAAATATCATAGGTCTTGACCTGAAAACAGATGTAATTGAGAAATGTAATTCTCTGGCACTCAGATACGGGTATGAGAAGCTGCATTTCTATCATGGTGATATTGCAGATTATGAAGGTGTATCCTGTGTGGATATGGTGGTAACGCTTCATGCCTGTGACACAGCTACCGATTATGCACTTGCCAAGGCAGTGGAATGGGGAGCTGAAGTCATTCTTTCCGTACCCTGCTGTCAGCATGAAGTTAATAAACAGATTAAAAATGAAATGCTGGAGCCGGTTCTGCGCTATGGAATCCTGAAAGAAAGGATGTCTGCGCTGATCACAGATGCTGTGCGTGCAGATCTTCTGGAGAGCAAAGGTTATGATACCCAGATCCTGGAGTTTATTGATATGGAACATACACCTAAGAATCTCCTGATCAGAGCAGTCAGAACAGGGAAAAGATCAGACCAGGGTAAGGTGGAGAAAATGCTTGCAGCCCTGAATATCCATCCCACACTGGACAGGCTTCTGAATGAAAAAGAACAGGAAGGGAGTGTGCGATGAAAAGGATACTGAAAAAAGCAGGTATTCTTCTTCTGGTATTTCTGCTTGGTACAGCAGGTACTGCATTGCTTCTTAACAGTGAATCCACAGATAACCGTTCTGATTTTAATGACGCAGTGTTTCCGGAAGTCATGGTGGATATGAATGATACGCTGATAAACCGGATGTATGGATATGCGCAGCCTATGCAGGCGGATTTTACCAGAGACAGTGTGACTCCTCTGGATACATCAAAAAAACTGACATTTAAAGTGAATCCCTATGATTCGGAAGTAAAGAGTTTTTCTTATGAGATCCGTACATCTGATGGAAGTAAAGTCCTTGAAAATAAGAAGATTAAGAATCTTGTAAAAGAAGATCAGTATTTGTCCGTAGACGTGGAGATTGGCAGTGATCTGCGTATGAATCAGGAATATTCCATGCAGATCGCCCTGGAACTGGATGAGGGTACAGCATATTATTATACGAGAGTTGTTTCCAGGTCACAGGTACATGCATCGGATTATGCAGCTTTTGTAAAATATTTTTATGAAGCGTGTCTTGACAAAGAGTCAGCAGATGCACTGGGAAGTTATCTGGAACCACAGACAACAGGAGCAGCAACGAATTACTCGGGAATTAATATTAATTCTTCCCTGAGTGAGATCAGTTGGGGGAATCTTGCTCCGCAGCTGTGTCAGGAGGGAATTCCTGTGATCAAAGAGATCAATGAGACAACTGCCAGCGTTGTGCTGGAATATCAGCTGACTTCGCAGAATGATGAGGAGGAAACGGAATTATATGACGTAAAAGAATTTTACAGAATGAAATATCAGGATACCAGGATTTATCTGCTGGATTTCCAGCGTTCTGCAAATCAGGTCTTTGATGGTACACTGCCTGTTTATGAGGATGATGGGATTATCCTTGGAGTGCGCGATAAGAATGTAGAATATATGATGAATGATGCTGCTACTGTGATAGCTTTTGTGCAGGAGGGAGATCTGTGGTCCTATTCACCGGGCAATGAAAAGGTAAATCAGGTTTTCAGTTTCAGAAAATTGAAGGACGGAGATTTCCGCGATTCCAGAACTCAGCATGACATCAAGATCGTCAGAGTAACTGATGAAGGGGATATTGATTTCGTACTTTATGGATATATGAACAGAGGAAGCCATGAAGGATATGAAGGAATTGCAGTTTACCATTACAATCGTGATAAAAACGTGGCAGAAGAAAGAGCCTTTATCCCTGTTTCGGAATCATTTGAATTTCTGAAAAAAGATCTTGAAAAACTGTCCTATGTCAATGAAAAGAATGAGCTGTTTCTGATTCTGGCGAAGAATCTTTACAGGATCAATATCGAAGAGAACTCCAGTGAAATTCTTGAAAAAGGAATAAAAAATGCGAATTTTGTATCTTCCGATAATAATGACCATGCAGCCTGGCTGGTTTCAGAGGGGGATGAAAAGGGAAATATCAAGGAAATTGATTTTGATACCTGTAAAACCCGACTGATCGCACCGCAGAAAGGCCAGAGACTTCGTACAGTTGGATTTATGAATGAAGATCTGATTTATGGAATGCTGAATAAAGAAGATATTCTTACAGATGAGGAGGGACATAAATCTGTTGGGATCCGCATTCTGCGTATTGAAGATTTTGAAGGAAATGTAAAAAAAGAATACCGGAAAGACGGACTTTATATCACTGATATTTCAGTAGGAAATACTCTGATCGAGTTTGAACTTTCTGCAAAATCCGGAGAAACCTCTTATGTTGCCCAGAAGAAAGATACGATCATGAATAATAAAAAGGCAGCGGCAAATACAGTAAAAATCGAACTTATTTCTGCATCCAGGACAGGTGTTCGTGTGAAACTGGTATTTAACACAACCAAACAGACAGATTCTCCGCTGACTATGTATGCAAAGGTAAGCAGTTCCGACCGGAAAGACATTGTTCTGGACACTCAGATTCCTCAGGAAACAGCATATTATGTTTACGGACAGGGCGGACTGGACGGTATCTATACAGATCCGGCGAAGGCTGTATTGCATGCAGATACGCTGGGAGGTGTAGTGCTGAACCGTACACAGCAGTATGTATGGGAACGTGGAAATAAAAAGACAAAAATGCAGATAGATACAGAAGGGATTCCGGAGATTGTGCTTCAGGGAATCTATGATATTAAAACCCTGAAAAAGAGCCTCAAAAAGACCGGAACTGTGATCGATCTTTCCGGCTGCAGTCTGGACAGTGTGCTGTACGAGATAAGTGCACAGCGTCCGGTAATTGCCAAAACGGGAGCAGATACAAGCGTGGTGATCGTAGGATATGATGAATATAATACCTGGCTGTATGATCCGGTTAAAAAAGAGACCTATCCGTATGGAATGAATGACAGTACGGATCTTTTCCAGAAAGCCGGAAATGTGTTTATCACCTATATAGAAACAGTAAATTACTGATGAAAAACATAACCGGCAGGCAGCTGAGAACGGAGCGAACAGTAATGCGACAGCAACCTGCCGGTTATTCATCCAAAAAATTGTAAAAATGCTTCTTTACATTTCACTGATATTTGAGTATTCTAAAAAGGACAAACAGTGGCAGAGAAATTTATTGTTTAAACACGTTACTGTAAGAGTGAAACAGTAACAGCGAAACGGAGGAACGTACAGATGTTATATGAGAACATTAAAAAATTAGTACAGTACGGAGTAGAAACAGGACTTACACCGGCCTGCGAGAAGAATTATACAATAAATCTTCTTCTGGATGTCTTTAAAGAAGACGAATATGTGGAACCTGAGGAAGAGTACAGGGATATCGATCTTGAAGAGGTATTAAATGCACTTCTGGATGAGGCTGTGAAGAGAAATCTCATAGAAGACAGTGTTGTGTACAGAGACCTTTTTGATACCAGACTTATGAACTGTCTGATGCCGCGTCCGGCGCAGGTACAGAATGAGTTCTGGAGCAGATATGAGAAAGATCCACAGGAAGCAACCGATTACTTCTATAAACTCAGTCAGGACAGCGATTATATTCGTCGTTATCGTGTAAAGAAAGATCAGAAATGGACAGTAGACAGTGAATATGGTAAAATCGATATCACCATCAATCTTTCCAAACCGGAAAAAGATCCGAAGGCAATCGCTGCTGCCAAGCTTGTAAAATCCAGCAGTTATCCGAAATGTCTTCTTTGCCCGGAGAACGAAGGATATGCAGGAAGAGTTAATCATCCTGCCAGAGAGAATCACAGAATCATTCCTATCACTGTAAATGACAGTCCCTGGGGATTTCAGTATTCCCCATATGTGTATTACAATGAGCATTGCATCGTCTTTAACAGTCAGCATGTTCCGATGAAGATTGAGAAGAATACATTTATCAAACTTTTTGATTTTGTAAAACTTTTCCCGCATTACTTCCTGGGATCCAATGCAGACCTGCCTATCGTAGGCGGTTCTATTTTAAGTCACGATCATTTCCAGGGCGGACATTATACTTTCGCAATGGCAAAAGCACCGATCGAGAAACATGTGACTATTCCGGGATATGAGGATGTAGAAGCAGGTATTGTTAAATGGCCTCTTTCAGTTTTAAGGATCCGTCATAAGGATGAGAAGAGACTGATAGAGCTTGCTACACATGTTCTGGAAGCGTGGAGAGGTTATACAGACGAAAGTGCGTTTATCTTTGCTGAAACTGATGGAGAACCGCACAATACGATCACACCGATCGCCCGCAGATCCGGAGATATGTTTGAACTGGATCTCACACTTAGAAATAACATTACTACTGATGAGCATCCTCTTGGTGTATACCATCCGCATGCAGAGTATCACCATATCAAGAAAGAGAATATTGGTCTGATCGAAGTAATGGGACTTGCCGTACTTCCGGCAAGATTAAAAGAAGAATTGGAACTTCTGGCAGAATATATTCTGGAGGGAAAAGACATTTCTTCCAATGAGAAGATTGAGAAACATGCAGCGTGGGTTGCAGAATTCCTTCCGAAATATGACAACCTTGATAAAGACAACATTCAGGATGTTCTCAGAAAAGAAGTCGGTAATGTATTCGTTCATGTACTTGAGGATGCCGGCGTATATAAATGCACTGCTGAAGGCAGAGAAGCATTTATGAGGTTTATCAATAAATTATAAGGAATATTTTCAACCATAAGAAAACAGTGTTTACATAGCAGGATGACAAATCTGGTATTATTTACATATGAGCAGGTTGTGGCGGTTCTGATCAAAAGCCGGGCAGTCTGAAGATGTTTTTGAATGATTGGGAATGCATAGAGAACGTCCCGCATATTTTATGTTGGGACGTTTTTGCAAAATGGAGGTAAATATGTACAGAAAAAGACACAAAAGAGGAAAGCGTCTGGCAAGTGTGTTTCTGACTGTGGCACTGATCACTGCAACAGTTCCCGTACAGGCAGCAGAGTTCGGCACTCCGGACAGTTTTGAAGAGATTTTCAGTTCAGGGGAAGAAGATTCGTGCATAACTGATACAGAAAATACTTTGCCGGCAGCTTCTGATTCGGAGAAAGTAATGGCATCGGAACTGTCACCAACACCAACAGTGACTTCGACACCGGAGGGTACACCTGCACTGACAGAAACACCGACTCCTTCGGTCACACCGATGCCGTCTTCAACACCGACTCCTTCAGTCACACCATCACCATCTCCAACGCCGACGATTAATCCGGAGAAAGAGGTAATGCTCCGGTTTATAGACGGAGAAGGAAATGAATGTGAACAGCTGCGAACAGTGATGTCCTGGGGTGAATCTTTGATCCTTCCCAATGTACCGGATACAGGTGCACCGGATATGTGGAAACTGGAAAAAAATGAAAAACTTGGAGATGCGATCACTCTGAAGGGTGGAGATATTCTTACTCTGAAGAAAGGCGAGAGCTGGAATCTGTTTCTCGAAAAAGGCATCCTGAACTTCTATATGCCAAAGAAATGTACGGTTTCCCTTTATAATAATTCAGGAACCAGTGTGTTTTCCAATGGAATTCTGCAGGCATATGAGACAAAAAACGTCATACTTCCGGATATGCCATCATCTAAATACATTAATTATGGATGGACAGATACAAAGGGAAGTTCTGCTGTAAAATATGAACTGAATTCAGAATTTACAGTGACCGGTGACACAGATTTTTACATTGTGCGCCGTACAGCACTTCAGGTGAATTTTAAGACCAATACAGGGGCAAGCAACAGTAAATTTACCAGACTGAATCAGAAAGTCGGAAAAGGACTTACAGTTACAATGCCGCAGGTACCTGTCAAGACAGGATATCAGTCTCTGGGATGGTCAAAGAATAAAAAAGCCTCCAAAGCTGACTATAAAGCAGGCCAGAATGTGACTGTATCAAAAACACTGACTCTCTATGCTGTATATAAGAAATTGCCTTACACAGTTACTTTCAATAACAATAATGGAACAAGTACCAGCAAAATTTATACTTCGCTCACCATGTATGCGTCAAAAAATCAGAAAGTGACACTGCCTGATGTGCCGAAAGTAAAGGGCTATACAAATCTGGGCTGGACAACTGAAAAGGGAGAAACAGAACCGGAATATTCAGCCGGTGATACAGTAAAGATTACAAAGGCAACTCGGTTCTATGCAGTGCGCAGAAAGAGTAATTATTATACGGTCAGCTACTATCTGGGAAATGGAAGCACTAATGCGGCTTATCAAAAACTTATTCAGACAGTAGAAGAGGGAACGGTTGTTACCTTTGCAAAAGTACCGGCAAGAACCGGTTATGTTAACCAGGGATGGTCAAGTAAGAAAAATTCTGAGAAAGCAACAGCAAAGGCGAAATGTACAGTCAACAAAAATATCACTCTTTATGCGGTACAGAAGAAGGCAGTACAGCTGACTTTTCACAGATGTGACGGCAGCACCTGGCAGAAAACGACTCTGGCAAAAGGAAGTTCTTATTCTCTTCCGGGCGTAAGGGATGCAGAAGGTTATACTTTTATGGGGTGGTCCACAAAACCGATGCAGAGTGTTTCTCCGCAGTATGAGGCAGAAGAAAAAATCACGGTAAATGGAAATGTGGATCTCTATGCAGTGGTATTTAACAGAACAACGGAAACAGACCTTACAGAGGATCAGCTTCCGCAGGTAGATATCTATAAATATAAACAGGTGATTTTTGTAGGTGATTCCCGTACGGAATTTATGGAAAATGTTCTGACAGGAATGGGAGAATCTGCGACTAAAAATGTGAAGTTTGTCTGCTCGGCAGGAAAGGGACTGGACTGGTTTACCACTACAGGATGGGCTCAGCTTTATTCCATAGTACAGCACGATTCCAACAGTATTCTTTCAAAGAAAACCGCAGTGATCTTTAATTTTGGAGTAAACGACTTGTCAAAATCTGCAGATTATGCGGAGTATTATAACTGGATTGCACCACAGCTTAAAAGCAAAGGATGTGAACTGTACTTCATGTCTGTAAATCCGGTGAATCGTCTGATGCTTCCCAATGCGGGAAGAGCGGACAGAAGTGAGGCGGCAGTCAGATCATTCAATCAGTATATGAAAGCAAATCTGTCTTCTGCTTATACTTATATTGATATGTATTCTTATCTGAAATCAACAGGATACAGCTTTGCCAGTGATCATTACGGAACTGGTACGGTAGATGACGGGCTTCACTATACTACAAGGACATATAAGCGTATTTTTGCAAAATGTATGGATTCATTGAGAGTGCCTGTCTGACCAAATGGCAGAGAGCATGATTTTGCTACACCTGACAAAAGAAAAAACATAGTTAAATACCAGATTACTCCTTGCGTGAAAACAGGGAATAGTCTATACTAAAAGGCGAGACGGCTGTTATCTGAAACAGCGTTTCGTCTTTTTGTGTAAGACCAGAACGATGAGGAGAAAGAGGAAACATAGATATGAAGTTAACAACAGTAAAAGAGATTTACAAAGAGAGAGAAAAATACCTGGATAAAGAGGTTACAGTAGGTGGATGGGTACGAAGCGTACGTGACTCCAAGACATTTGGATTTATCGTGCTTCACGACGGAAGCTTCTTTGAGACTCTTCAGGTAGTTTATCACGATACAATGGAGAACTTTGCTGAGATCAGCAAATTAAACGTAGGTGCAGCGATCATTGTCAAAGGTACACTGGTAGCAACTCCACAGGCAAAACAGCCATTTGAGATCCAGGCAGCAGAAGTTACAGTAGAGGGTAATTCTGCACCTGATTATCCGCTTCAGAAGAAACGCCACAGTCTTGAATACTTAAGAACCATCACACATCTCCGTCCGAGAACAAACACATTCCAGGCAGTATTTCGTGTACGTTCTCTGTGTGCCTATGCGATTCACCGTTTCTTCCAGGAGCAGGGATTTGTTTATGTGCATACTCCGCTGATCACAGGAAGCGACTGTGAAGGTGCAGGTGAGATGTTCCAGGTAACTACTCTGGATATGAACAACGTTCCGACAGATGACAAGGGTGCTGTAGATTACTCTCAGGATTTCTTCGGAAAAGAAACTAATCTGACAGTAAGCGGACAGTTAAACTGCGAGACTTTTGCACAGGCATTCCGCAATGTTTATACTTTCGGACCAACCTTCCGCGCTGAGAATTCCAACACAACCCGCCATGCGGCAGAGTTCTGGATGATCGAGCCGGAATGCGCATTTGCAGATTTAAATGACAACATGGATCTTGCAGAGGCAATGCTGAAATATGTGATCCGTTATGTACTGGAGAATGCACCGGAAGAGATGAATTTCTTCAATTCTTTTGTTGATAAGGGACTTCTGGACAGACTGAACCATGTGATCAATTCTGAGTTTGGTCATGTTACTTACACAGAAGCAGTAGAGCTTCTGGAGAAGAACAACGATAAATTTGACTACAAAGTATTCTGGGGATGCGATCTGCAGACAGAGCATGAACGTTATCTTACAGAAGAAATCTTTAAGAAACCTGTATTTGTAACAGATTATCCGAAGGAGATCAAAGCTTTCTACATGAAGATGAATGAGGATAACAAGACTGTTGCAGCTATGGACTGTCTGGTGCCTGGAATCGGTGAGATCATCGGTGGAAGCCAGAGAGAGGATGACATTGAGAAACTTGAGAAACGTATGGACGAGCTGGGACTTAAGAAAGAGGATTATGACTTCTATCTTGATCTTCGTAAATATGGTTCCACACGCCATTCAGGATTTGGTCTTGGATTTGAACGTTGCGTAATGTACCTTACCGGCATGGGCAACATCCGCGACGTAATTCCATTCCCAAGAACTGTTAAAAACTGTGATTTATAATTTGACTGATATCAGTATTGTGGGAGCATTGAAGCTGCAGAGCAATCCGCAGATATCAAAAATGTTATAGAAAGAGAGATTGGCATGAGATTTATTCATCTTGCAGATGTACACCTTGGTGCAGTTCCTGACAGGGGCTGTCCATGGAGCAGCAGGCGGGAGGAAGAAATCTGGGAAACTTTCCGCCGGGTTATTGCGGGTATCCGCGAGAATCCGGTGGATTTGTTATTTATAGCAGGAGATTTGTTCCACCGCCAGCCTCTTCTACGGGAACTGAAAGAAGTAAATAACCTGTTTTCCACCATCCCGGATACCCGGGTTTATCTGATGGCAGGAAATCATGACTATATTAAGGCTGATTCTTTTTACCGGGATTTTCAGTGGGAAAAGAATGTGACATTTTTTAAGAATGAACAGCTTACCTGTGTGAAAGATGAGAAACTGGATGTTTATGTATATGGACTGAGCTATGAACATCAGGAAATAGAGAATCCTCTGTATGATTCCATACATCCTGCAGAGGGAGAGGGGGTTCACATTTTACTGGCTCATGGTGGAGATGCGAAGCATATCCCCATGAATATCAAATCAATTGCTGCGTCAGGATTTGATTATATTGCATTAGGACATATTCATAAACCCCAGATTCTGATCCGGGATAATGCAGCTTATGCAGGTGCGTTGGAGCCTGTTGACAGAAATGATCTGGGTGATCATGGATACATAGAAGGACATCTGGAAAACGGAAGGCTTAAGACAAATTTTGTTCCTTTTGCCTGCCGTTCCTATGAGCAGATTCTTCTGATGCTGCGTGAAGATTCTACACAGGCATCTCTGGAAGATATGCTGAAGGCGGATCTGGCGAATAAGGGACGCATGAATATCTACAGGATCGTGATCCAGGGAACCAGGGCACCGGAGCTTCTGCTGCTTCCCGAGAGACTGAAGTCTTTTGGCTACGTAACAGAGGTTCTGGATGAATCAAAGCCTTCCTATGATCTGGAAGCACTTCAAAAAAAATATAGTGGAACACTGATCGGTGACTATATCAGTTATTTTCTTGAAAAAGACAGAAATGCAGTGGAGGAGAAGGCATTATATTATGGTCTTCAGGCTTTACTGGAAACAAGCAGGTGACAGACAGAATATGATTATCAGACAGTTAAATATTAAAAACTCTGGAGAAATCCATGATAAAACTTTAGAGTTTTCTCCGGGAATTAACGTTCTGTATGGAGAGAATGAAAGCGAAAGAGCGATAGTACATACGTATATTAAAAATATGTTTCTCGGAGATATCAGTGAAGCAATCTACGATAATGCAGTTTTTGCTGCGAAGTTAAAGAGTCCGACAGAACAGGATCTGGCTCGGGAGCTGCAAAAATTTATGACCGGCTATCAGGGAACTGCAGACAGCTCCATGGATCTGGGACGGGCCATGCAGATGCTCAAGATGTCCAGAAAGGGTTATCTGGTCCAGGCAGACAGAAAACAGAAAGAGACAGAACAGGAGAGGCAGAAACTTCTGACCAGGATGGATGATATCATAAGTGATCTGAATGATCTGAATGGAAAGCTGGATCAGATTAATGAGAAAGAGGAGTCGTTACGGATGCATCCCGGAGATGAAAATGGTGCGGTTATTCTGGATGAGAGAATGGCACAGGCAAAGGCAAAAAGAAACAGCTTTGCAATGGGAATGCTGATATCGGCCGCTGCCGGCATCTTTGGATTGATTCTGACTGCGATTATAGCGGACAGTGTTTCGGTAAGTCTGATCGTAGCGGTTATTGCAGCTGCGTTGGTGGGATTTTGTGGAAAACAGCAGCTGAAGTATGCAAGGGAATTTCAGAAGAGAATACGGATGAAGAAACGCTGGGTATCCAGGCAGGAGAAACTCAGATGCAGTAAAGAAAATCTCAGACAGGACTATGATGAGAAAGAAACAGAACTTTGTAACCTTAAGGAAGAATACCGGGAATACGAAGAAAATTCTTTTCTGCTTACATCGGAAGAGCGGGAGGTACAGGCTCTGAATATGGCGATGGAAACCATAGAGAGAATGTCAGGAAATATTCATCTTCAGGTGGGACGAAAGCTGCAGATACGTACTTCTCAGATTTTGAGTGAGATTACAGATGGTGAATATCAGGACGTACAGATGGATGCGGCATCCCACATGACAGTAACTACCGGGAACGGAGTGGAAGCACTGGAATGTCTCAGCCGTGGCACTCTGGAGCTGATTTATTTTGCCATGCGCATGGCTGCAGGAGAGCTTCTGTGTCAGGAAGAAAGTCTGCCGGTGATACTGGATGATATCTTTGGGATGTATGAGGAAGAAGATCTTGAGGCAGTTCTTGGATGGATGTATAAGGAGAAAAAGCAGGTTATCATCAGTACCTGCAATAAACGCGAGATGGAACTTCTGGACAGAGAGGGAATCCCTTATGGGAAGCAAATTATTTCCTGAATTTTTAACCAGACTGCGAAGCAGTTATTCAGTGTAGGGTCGCATAGAAGAGTGGATTGCATTATATATAACAAAAAGAGAGATTTCATGTACTGCAGGAATTTCGGATGAAACAGCCGGAACAGAACATGAAATCTCTTTTTATAAATTTTACAGAAGTTATTTATTTCTCATCATACTGAGCCATGTAATTGCTTACGCAGCGGTTGATCCTGTCAACCGGGTTGAGCAGATAGCTTACAGACTGATCATGATTAAGAGTATCAATGATCAGGGCGATATATTTACTCATATCACAGGAGATATAGTAATCTTTTGCAAGAAGCTCAGGAGACTGATAGATCAGGTTTGTAGTGAGCAGTTTGTCAAACACTCCTGCCTTATGAGCCTCATCAAATTTCTCGAGTCCGTTTGTAAACAGTCCGAAAGTAGAGCAGATATAAATTCTGCCTGCTCCTCTTTCCTTGAGGAGAGAAGAAATCTTAAGAACTGTATCACCGGAAGAAATCATATCATCGATCAGGATCATATCTTTACCCTTAAGGTTTGGACCGAGGAATTCGTAAGCTGCGATCGGGTGACGTCCGTTGATTCTCTTGGAGTAATCCAGACGTTTGTAATACATACCCATATCAACACCAAGGATATTGGCAAGATAGATTGCGCGGTTCATGCTTCCCTCATCAGGGCTGATGATCATGAAATGATCGTTGTCGATGTGAAGTCCTTTCTCATGGTTGAGAAGAGCTTTGATAAACTGATAGGATGGCTGTACAGTCTCAAATCCATGCAGAGGTGTTGCATTCTGCACGCGCGCGTCATGTGCGTCAAAAGTGATGATGTTTTCCACACCCATACTTACAAGCTCCTGAAGTGCTGTTGCACAGTCCAGGGATTCTCTGCCGCTGCGGATATTCTGGCGGCTTTCGTACAGATAAGGCATGATCACGTTTACTCTGCGGGCTTTGCCGCCGATTGCACCGATCACACGTTTCAGATCCTGAAAATGGTCATCAGGAGACATAAGATTCTCGTATGGTCCGATGCTGTAGGTAAGACTGTAGTTACATACATCAACCATCAGATAGATATCGTCACCACGTACAGATTCCATGATCGTACATTTCGCCTCACCGGAACCGAAACGTGCTGTCTGGACCGGTATCAGATAGGAATCTCTCTGATAACCCTCAAATGCAAAAGAATCAAGCTCTTCGTGGCTGCGCTCTTTACGCCACTGTATCAGCCATTCATTTACTTTTTCACCCAGATCCTTACAGCTGATCAGAGGGATCAGACCAAGTCTGCCCACCGGAAGTGTAGTTAAATCTTTAGTTGTTGCCTGTGCCATGTTTTATTTTCCTCCTAAAAAAATTTTCTGTATACGGATATCCTTTCCTTCCAGCTTCACCATACGGTAGTTGCTGGCGATTCTCGAAAAGGTTCGTTCGGAATAAGTATCCGAGAAATTTTCCAGTTTCAGATTTGTTGATATGATCGTAGACTTCCTGCGCATGATGCGTTCATTTATGCACAAAAACAACTGGGAAGAGACAAAGCTGTTTGTAAGTTCAGTTCCCAGGTCGTCGATGATCAGCAGATCGCTGTCAAATACAAATTCCTGTCCTTCTGTTTTATCTCTGGAGAATTTGGAGTCTGCCAGCAGTTCAAACAGATCAAATGCGGAAAAGTACATAACGCAATGTGCTGATTCCAGAAGATCATGAGCAATACAGTGAGAAAGAAAAGTCTTACCCACACCGGTATCACCGTAAAGAAACAGATTCTCAAAGGAACTGTCAAAATTTCTCACAAAACCTCTGGCAATATCATAAGCTCTCCGGGCCGTCTCTCTTTCTGTCAGTCCGGTAGCTTCGTTCTTCATTGTATCAGAATAATAATCAAAAGAAAAGTGGTCAAAGTTTTCTTTTTTGAGAATTTCTTTTAAATTGGACTGCGTATAGAGCAGTTCTATCTCTGCTTTCTTAAAACAGGTACATTTTTGGCTTCCGACGTAACCGGTATCCTGACAGACCGGACACTTATATGGAAGTTCCAGATAATCCTCCGGATATGAGTTACATACCAGCAGGGCATTGCGCTCCTGGGACAGAAGAGAGATTGCAGCTTTAAGGTCCTCAAGACCTGATGATTCTCCGCTTAAGAGTGCTCTTGCTTTTTTTGCGCTTAAGGTGGCAACCTCTTCATCTATTTCGTGGATGCGCGGGATTTTTTTATAAATCTCCTGAGTACGCTCCTCCAGAATACGTCTGTTCTGAGACTGGGTCTTGCTGTATTCCCGCATGATCGTATCATACTGATAATTCTGTAAAGGCATGATTTCACACCCTTTCGTTTGTTTTTTTGTAGCTGTTCAGTGACTTTCAGACGATTATGTCACTGTCGTTACTGATTCAGCAATTTCTTTTCATATTCGTTAAAGTCGTACTGTCGCTGATGGAAATTGTTAAACCGGTTTGATGCAGCCGGTTTGGAAGCTGCTTTTCGCTGGGTATTCTTTTCCAGCTTCTGTCGCTGATGCTGAGCATCGAGGAGCCGGACATCTGCAAGTGTACGGACATTTTTATCTTTCCATCCGGAAAGGATTTTATCTGCATACTGGAAACTTGGCTGTCCGGTAGAGAGAACTGTACGGCTGCAGGCTTCCTGGATGATATCCATGGTAAAACCATAATCATTCAGCCAGGTGTTCATAAGAGAAATCTCTGTATCTACCGGATTTCGTCCGCTGATTCCCATTGATTTAAAAATAGTAAAGTATTCTTTGGCATAACGGGAATTTGCCTCTTTTGCCATGGTGACAGTGGTGATTCCCTCATCTGCCCAGGCAAGAGCAACGGTTTCTATGTAACGCATACTCTTATGTCCGCGGCTGACACTGTATTCGATCAGGTACTCGATCAGATCAGGCGAGAATTTCAGCTCATCATAGAAAAACAGGATCTTTTTCATCTCGGTAGGAGTGAGCGTTTTGCCGAGATACTGTTCTGCTATATAGAGGAGCTGTACGATCTCATCATTTTGCTTTAATTCTTTTACACGGTCAGGAGACAGTGCAGTGGCTGATCTGGTGGTCTGCTTCACAGGCTGTGCCGGCGCAGAAGAAGTCTGGGTTTCTGTTTTTGTAACAGGGGCTGCCGAAACAGGTGTGTCGGAAGCAGCAGATTTTACAGGTGGTACATTCAATATGATATCTGCTATATCTTCGTTATTTCTGTAGGTTAAAGTAAGGAGTTTTTCTTTCTCCCAGTATTTCAGAGCGCGGATAATGTCACGTTCTGTACAGAAGAAATGATCAGCCATCTGCTCCAGACTGAAGGGTACAGAGGTGTCAGAAAGAAGCCTCAGAAGATAGATATATACTTTCACAAATTCTCCATTGGCCCCAGGCATATAGTTGTCTATGAAATTGTTGGTTAATACAGTTACTTCCGCATTGCGGGAATTCTGTAAAGTGATCATAGCCATGAATTTCCACTCTCTTTCATAATAATAAGATGTTAGGGTCAAAAGGTATTTTGCCCCTAACCTGATATCCACGAATTGCTCCGCTGCAAAGCAGCTCCCACAATTCTCAAACATTCGAAATCCGCTGATTTACTGCGTAAATCGCTACTTTCTCATGTTTGGCGGGTCCCAAGTTCAAAAGTCTTATCGTGCAAGCACGAACGACTTTTTGACCTTTTGACCCTGATATCATAATAATAAGATGTCAGAGTAAAAAAAGATATTTTTCCTCTGACTTGATATCTATGAATTATAGCACAACATTTTTTAAAAGAGAATAGGGGATTTTTGTCGAAGATTTCATCCACATTTGAATGTGGATAATGTGGATAATGTGGAAAGGTGAAATATGGTATATATTATTGGAAACCTGAAAAATGTTGAATTTCAGGGAAAAACGGAGTATTACGGGGACGAATAATGTCGAATTATGTTAAGTGATTTATGCACATATACATCCACATATGCAGGCAGATGAAAATGTGTATAACGATGTGGAAAATGTGGATAAGTGATCTGAACTGTTATAAATAAAGGAAGAACTGAGGGGGATAAAATGTTTATAACTTTTTAATGGAAATTGTCGACAGAGACACAAGTGTTCAGTATCTTCTATTGCTATAAGTTGGGCGGTTGTAAAAAACAGGACAATTCTGAAAAATTATTTTCCGAATTGTCCTGTGTAAATTGCTGATATCTATGTCAGGCAGAAACATTATTTACCCAGCAGATGCTCCCCGATATTTACAACATCTCCGGCTCCCATGGTGATGAGCAGATCACCCTCCTGGCAGTTGGAGAGCAGATAATTCTCAATCTCATCAAAGGTCGGGAAATATTCGCATGGCGTTCCAAGTTCCTGGATACGCTTCTGCAGATCTTCAGAAGAAATTCCCAGAGTATCGGTTTCTCTTGCTGCATAAATATCCGCAACTACCACATGATCTGCCAGGCTGAGTGCTTTGGCAAACTCCGGAAGCAGAGCTTTGGTACGGGTATATGTATGTGGCTGGAATACACACCATAATTTCTTATGGGGATAATTGTGTGCGGCATGAAGAGTTGCTTCAATTTCTGTAGGATGATGTGCATAATCGTCTACGATCGTAACCCCTGCAACTTCTCCTTTATACTGGAAACGGCGGTCTGTTCCTGTGAAACTTCCAAGTCCCTTGATGATCACTTCTTCGGAAAGACCAAGAAGATGACCGAGGGCAATTGCTGCCAGTGCATTGGAAACATTGTGGATGCCCGGCACTTTCAGATAATAGCTGCCAACCTTAACGCCATTGCGCAGAACGGAGAAGGAAGCATGTCCATATTTGTCATAAGTGATATCTGCTGCCTGATAATCTGCATCATGTTCCAGACCATAAGTGATCACATTACATGGAAGATCCCGGATGATATCTTCATATTTCGGAGTATCTGCATTGATGATCAGTGTACCGTCAGCAGGAAGAAGCTCTGCAAAGCGGCGGAAGGAATGACGGATATCGTCAATATCCTTAAAGAAATCCAGATGGTCTGCATCCATATTCAGGATAATACTGATCTTCGGGAAAAAGCTCAGAAAGCTGTTTGTGTATTCGCAGGCTTCTGTGACAAAAGTCTCAGAATTGCCTACGCGGATGTTTCCGCCGATAGCAGGAAGAATACCTCCCACACTGATGGTCGGGTCACAGTCTCCTGCAAGAAGAATGTGAGATACCATAGATGTTGTGGTTGTTTTTCCATGAGTTCCGGAAATGGCAACAGGAGTATCATAATTCCTCATGATCTGTCCGAGAAGCTCTGCACGTGTGAGCATTGGAAGTCCTTTTTCCTTTGCACAGGCAAATTCCGGGTTGTCAGGATGGATAGCTGCGGTATATACCACAACATCTACGTCATCGGTAATGTTTGTGGCACGCTGTCCGTAATAGATGGTGGCTCCCTTTTTCTCCAGTGCCTGGGTAAGAGGACTGGATTTGGAATCGGAACCGGAAATGACAAAATCCTCGCCGAGAAGAATCTCGGCCAGTCCGCTCATGCTGATGCCGCCGATACCGATAAAATGTATATGAAGTGGTTTGTGAAAATCTATCTGATACATAGTATGTTCTCCTTGATCAATTATTTACAAATCTTTATAAATCCGGTAACTGTAACATATTCGCATAGTTACTGGAACTGTTTTATCTGTCTGTTTATTATACTCCCTGTGCCTTAAAATGAAAAGGACTTCTTTTGGTTGATAAAAAATCACAAAAAACGACATTGGATATATAAAAAATGCCTAATAATATATCGGTGGAAATACAGACTCAATAAAAAACGTGTGCAAAAATCATAAAAAAACAAAAAATGAGAAACAAAAATTGTAAATAATGTTCACTAACAGATAAAAGTGTGTTATAATTAAATAATCATAACCTGTAACTGTTCAGTGCCTCGCGAAACAGCAGACTGACGAATAGTTACCATAACTACAACAAGAGGTGATTGCATGATTAAGAAAGAAATGATAGCTATGCTTCTGGCCGGCGGTCAGGGCAGCAGACTGGGTGTACTGACAGAAAAAGTAGCGAAACCTGCAGTTGCTTTTGGCGGGAAATATCGTATCATAGATTTTCCTTTAAGTAACTGTATTAATTCAGGCATCGATACAGTAGGTGTATTGACACAGTATCAGCCATTGCGACTTAATACACATATCGGAATTGGTATTCCATGGGATCTTGACAGAAACGAAGGTGGTGTAACAGTACTGCCGCCTTACGAGAAGAGTACCAGCAGTGAGTGGTACACAGGAACAGCCAATGCAATCTTCCAGAATATGGATTACATGGAACAGTATAATCCGGATTATGTCCTGATCTTATCCGGTGACCATATCTATAAGATGGATTATGAAGTAATGCTTGATTTCCATAAAGCGAATAAAGCGGATGTGACGATTGCCTGTATGCCGGTACCTATTGAGGAAGCAAGCCGTTTTGGTATCATGGTAACAGATGACATAGGACGCATTACGGAGTTTGAGGAGAAACCGGAGCATCCAAGCAGCAATCTGGCGTCCATGGGAATTTATATTTTCAGCTGGCCTGCTTTAAAGGAGGCACTGATGTCTCTGAAGGATCAGAACAGCTGTGATTTTGGCAAACATGTTCTTCCATACTGCAAGGAGAAAGGTGAAAGACTTTTCGCCTACGAATACAATGGATACTGGAAGGATGTAGGAACACTGGGTTCTTATTGGGAGGCCAATATGGAACTGATCGATATTATTCCGGAATTTAATCTCTATGAAGAATTCTGGAAGATTTACACAAAGGGAGATATTATCCCGCCTCAGTATATTTCGGCAGATGCGGTTACAGACAGATGTCTGATCGGTGAGGGTGCAGAAATTTACGGGGAAATACATAATTCTGTGATCGGACCAAATGTTGTGATCGGAAAAGGCAGCGTGATCCGTGATTCCATTATCATGCGCAATTCTACCATTGGTGAGGGCGTACAGATGGATAAGGCTATTATTGCCGAGGATGTTGCTATTGGAAACAATGTTGTACTGGGATGTGGTGAGGAAGCACCGAATGTGCTGAAACCTGCAGTTTATGCATTTGGAATTGCTACGGTTGGTGAACGCAGCGTGATCCCGGATAATGTAAGGATCGGAAAGAATACAGCAATCTCAGGTATAACTGTTCCTGAGGATTATCCTGATGGTGAGCTGGCCGGCGGACAGGTAATTACAGCAAAGGACGGTGACGAATAATGAGAGCGATAGGTATTATTTTGGCTGGCGGTAATAATAACCGCATGAGAGAATTATCAAATAAGAGGGCAATCGCAGCAATGCCGATCGCCGGAAGCTACAGAAGTATCGACTTCGCACTGAGCAATATGGCGAGTTCTCATATTCAGAGAGTTGCTGTTCTGACACAGTACAATGCCCGTTCTCTGAATGAACACTTAAGCTCTTCCAAATGGTGGGATTTCGGAAGAAAACAGGGTGGTCTCTTTGTATTTACACCTACGATCACAAAAGAGAACAGTCTGTGGTATCAGGGAACAGCAGATGCTATTTATCAGAATCTGGAATTCCTTAAAAGCAGTCATGAACCATATGTAGTGATCGCATCCGGCGACTGCGTTTATAAGATGGATTACAACAAGGTTCTTGAATATCATATTGCGAAACGTGCAGATGTTACGGTAGTATGCACTACCTGCGATGATCCCAGTGAGATTGAGAGATTTGGTGTTCTCCGTATGAATGAGGACTGCAGGATTGAGGAATTTGAAGAGAAGCCAATGGTTTCTTCTTATAATACAATTTCAACAGGTATCTATGTTATCCGAAGAAGACAGTTGATCGAACTGATCGAGAGAGCTGCACTGGAAGGCAGACATGATTTTGTAAAGGATATTCTGATCCGCTACAAGAATCTTAAGAGAATCTATGGATATAAGATTGACACATACTGGAGCAATATCTCCACAGCAGAAGCATATTATAAGACAAATATGGATTTCCTGAAACCGGAGATCAGAAACTATTTCTTCAAACAGGAACCGACAATTAAGACAAAGATTGATGATCTGCCTCCTGCAAAATACAATCCGGGAGCACAGGTGAAGAACAGCCTGGTTGCCAGCGGATGTATTATCAATGGTACGGTGGAGAATTCCGTTCTTTTTAAAGACGTATTTGTAGGAAATAACTGCGTGATCAAGAACTCTGTGATTTTAAACAATGTATATCTGGGAGATAATACTCATATTGAGAACTGCATTGTTGAAAGCCGGGATACTATTCGTGCAAATTCGTATTACTGCGGCGACGGTGAAGTGAAGATCGTCGTGGAGAAAAATGACAGATATATACTGTAAATAAAACAGCCGGATAGATTCGGTAAATCGAAAGGAGTAAATTTGTATCATGAATATTACTGACGTGCGTGTGAGGAAAGTAGCAAAAGAAGGAAAGATGAAAGCGGTTGTTTCCATAACGATCGATGATGAATTTGTAGTACATGATATCAAGGTGATTGAAGGAGAAAAAGGGTTATTTATCGCTATGCCAAGCCGTAAGGCAACAGACGGAGAATATCGTGATATTGCACATCCGATCAATTCTGCAACACGTGACAGGATCCAGACGATCATTCTGGACAAGTTCCAGGAAGTTATGGATGCGGAACCGGAAGAAGCTGCAGCTGCGGAATAACCGGTGAATAAAGAACTGTAAACAGATAAGAAGCACAGGCACTGTCTCTGAAAAAGGGGCAGTGTCTGTTTTTTGCTGAGCATTAGTGAAGATAAAATGTTACATAATTATTACATAAATTAATAAAAAGTGTTGATTTTTTTACGAAATATGATATACTGGGTTTCAGATTAACGAGAAAGGTGATTAATTTATGAAGAAAAAAGTTTTTTCATTACTGCTGGCCGGAATGCTTACTTTTTCCATGGGAACAACTGCATATGCAACAGAAGATGCGATCGCTGACATGCAGGCTCAGAAACAGCAGGCAGAAGCCGGACTTGCCCAGACACAGGCGAATATTGACAGCCTTCAGAGCAAGAAGCAGGAGCTGGAGAACTATCTGTCTGATTTGAATACACAGTATGAAGACCTGACTAATGCGATTTCTGAACTCAGCATACAGGCCGGAGAGAAAGAGAATGAGCTGAAACAGCTTCACACAGAATTAAAGAAAGCTAAGAAAGCATTAAATAAACAGTACGATGATATGAAACTCCGCATCCAGTATATGTATGAGAATGGTGGTACATCTGCATTAGAGACTTTGCTGTCATCTAAGGATCTTTCTGAGTTCCTCAACAATGCAGAGAGTGTTGCGAAGATTTCCCAGTATGACAGGACTATGCTGGAGAAATGCGAGAACCTTCAGAACACTATCAAAGATCAGGAAACAACTGCTGAGGAAGAGAAGGCTGCTATTGATCAGCTTCTTGAAGAGAGAGCGGCCAAACAGCAGGAGGTTCAGAATCTTGCAGCAAGCACAAGTGATAACATCTCTTCCTATGTAAGCCAGATCAGCGCAAGCCAGGAAGAAGCAGCAGCACTGACTGCAGAAATCAACAATGCAGATAACAGCATTGCTCAGCTTGTGCAGCAGGCAGAAGAGGAAAAAGCAGCCAGAGAGGCAGCGCAGGCACAGGCCGAAGCAGAGGCGGCAGCGGCGCAGGAACAGGAACAGGATGCAGAAGAGAGTTCTGATGATTATGAAGAAGATACAGATTCCTATGAGGAAGACTCTTCGGACAGTCAGGATTCTTCGGAGACTGAAGGATCTGAGGATACTTCTGAAGATTCAGGGGATTCTGATGATGAAGATACATACGAAGAGAACGATGCAGATTTCTATGAGGGAGACTCTGACAGCAATGAATCAGAAGATACATCTGACAGCCAGGCATCCTCAGACAGTTCTTCCGGTCAGGGAAAATACCTTGGCAACTTTACACTGACTGCATATTGCAACTGTGCACAGTGCTGCGGTACAGCAGGTAACCTGACAGCCAGCGGAACAGTTCCGACAGCAGGACGTACTGTAGCTATGGCGGGAGTACCCTTTGGAACACAGCTTCTGATCAACGGAAATGTATACACAGTAGAGGATCTGGGAACACCTTATGGACATGTTGATATTTATTGTGACAGCCATTCAGAAGCATTAAGCTTCGGACTTCAGTCTGCTGAGGTTTATCAGTTGAACTGATAACAAAACAATAATGTGATTAAGAACTCTGGTAAAACAGGGTTCTTTTTTTCGGATTTTTACCCGGATTGCTATAACATAGGTGGTTTAACTTGAGGATTCAGATGCCTGATGATAAAATGATATATCAGATTTATATACGGTAAAATATAATTGGAATGGAGATAAACAATGAGAATCTGTGGCTTTAATAAAACGACATTGCTGGACTATCCGGGAAAGGTAGCCAGTACTATATTTCTGGGTGGATGCAATTTCCGCTGTCCGTTCTGTCAGAATGGTATATTGGTTGTGGCTCCCGGAGAACAGCCGGATTACAGTCAGGAGGAACTTTTGACTTTTTTGAAAAAAAGAAAGGGGATTCTGGACGGTGTCTGCATTTCAGGAGGGGAACCTACACTGTCAGATGGTCTGGAGGAATTTCTGGGAAAAATCAAAGAGCTGGGCTATGCTGTTAAACTGGACACCAATGGCTCACGTCCGAAGATTGTAAAACTTCTGGCAGAAGCCGGACTGATCGATAAAGTAGCTATGGATATCAAAGCCTGTCCGGATAACTATGGAAATCTGACCGGAATAGAAAAGCCTGATATGGACAGTATTTTTGAGACAGCAGATTTTCTGCTGCATGGGAATCTGGACTATGAATTCAGAACAACAGTAGTACGGGAACTGCATACGCAGAAGGATTTTGAAGAAATCGCCGGGTGGCTGGCAGGAGCGAAAGAATATTATCTGCAGGCTTATAAGGACTCAGATGGAGTCCTCAGGCCTGGATATGGAAGCTATACTTTTGAAGAACTTCAGAATTTTCAGAAGATTCTTCAAAAGACGATTTTATCTGTGGGAATCCGGGGCATCGATTAAACGATACCAGTAACCGCCGCGCATTTTTGGAATCTCTATATAGCTACTTTCTTTGAAGTAAGGAAAGCCAAACATATTTGCCATAAAGCGTTCCTGCTGATTATAAACGCCGGGAACGCCGAGGATATACTGTCCGTTATTTCTTTGTCCTAAAAGCAAATATCCGAAATTATAATGCCCATACTGGAGAAAACGGTTATTGCGCAGTGCACAGTAATGCCGCGGAAAATGTTTCAGGTCATCAAGGTGTATCTTCCATGCAGAAATCAGTTCGCCATCGGAGAAGGGGGAAAATTCGGCAGAGGTTTTTCTGTTTTCTGCATTTCTTTCCGGGACAGGATTGCCGGCATTTTCAGAACTATTGGAATCTTCAACAGTATTATCTGAGATATAGGATGACTCTGTTCCTGGCTTGTTATCAGATGTTCCCTGAGCCGGAATGTTGGCAGACGGTTCAATTGATAAAGAATCGTCAGGAACTTTTGTAAGCGAGGTATCTTCGGGCTTTTCTGAAATATCTTCAAGTTCTTCGGGCATTTCCTGTAATACCATATCTGCCGGAACTTCGGGTTTCTGTGAAGTGATTTTCGCAGATTCAGGAATATCTGCGTCAGGCATAGCTTTTATTTCATGGAAATTCTCCGGACGTATAGGCTGATCGTCCCATTCAGTACCAAAGAATCCGCCGGTATCTGAAGTAATGATCATTCCGCCCAACTTACCCATTGCAACGCCGGAGTCATTCATATCTGTTGCATCTGTTATGATCAGGCATTCTACAGTTTCTTTTTCTGTCTCGCAGGTATCCAGAAGAATTCCGTTGATCAGGCCATCCTTTCGTGTGAATCCATAAATATTGCATTTTACATTTTCAGGCAGTCCCGGACAATGCAGATGAATCTCAACAGAACATTGCTGATCTTTTACTTCAACTTTAATAAATCCGCAATTGCTGCCTTTCTTTCCGCTTTCATAGTCATATACATATGCGATAAAACGCCGATATCCAGCCAAAATCCTTCCTCCGTAAAACCAGATTCAATAATGTATATGACCATCAGAAGAAAATATTCGAAAAAATTAAAAAAATTTGAAAAAATCTATTGACAAACTGCAATTTTATTAATATAATAGCACTTGCATTAACGAAGCGTGGCTCAGTTTGGTAGAGCGCTGCGTTCGGGACGCAGAGGTCGTGGGTTCGAATCCCGTCGCTTCGACTACGCATAGGAAGTCTGAAACCAATTGGTTTTCAGGCTTTCTTTTTGCTATTCTGGTAGTGATGCAACAGCAGAAAGGAAAAGAAAAGTTGACAGATCAGGAACGTTTTATGAAAGAAGCTATCCGTCAGGCGAAGAAGGCAGAAGCTCTGGAAGAAGTGCCAATCGGCTGTGTGATCGTGCATGAGGGTAAGATCATCGCACGTGGATATAACAGAAGAAACACAGATAAAAATACACTCTCCCATGCAGAACTGAATGCAATCCGCAAAGCCAGTAAAAAACTTGGAGACTGGCGGCTGGAGGGATGCACTATGTATGTGACGCTGGAACCATGCCAGATGTGCTCCGGGGCACTTGTCCAGTCCAGAATAGATGAAGTAGTGATCGGCTGTATGAATGCCAAAGCGGGCTGCGCAGGTTCTGTGATGAATCTTTTGCAGGTGGATGGATTTAATCATCAGGTAAAGATTATACAGGGAGTTCTGGAAGAGGAATGTTCTTCTATGTTGTCTGAGTTTTTCAGAAAGCTTCGTGAGAAAAAGAAGCAGGAAAAGGCAGCCCTTAAAGCTGCACAGGAAAATCCGGAGGGAGAACCGGAACAATAAAAGTAAAAGACAGAAAAAAACAGGAAGAATCTTAAAGGCAATAAGAGTAATAAAAGTAATAGAAGTAACAGGATTAATGTTACAGGCAGAAATAAAAAGAGGCGAATAAAAAGAATGAAAAAAGACACAACAAACGACATGACCGTCGGCAGTCCGGTGAGTTTGATAATAAAATTTATGATTCCAATGTGCCTGGGAAATCTTTTTCAGCAGTTTTATAATATTGCAGATTCCATTGTTGCCGGAAATTTTATCGGAGTAAATGCCCTTGCAGCTATCGGAAGCACCGGTTCACTGATGTTTTTTGTGACCGGCTGGCTGAATGGACTCAGCAGTGGATTTGCGATTATCGTAGCCCAGATGTTCGGAGCGAAAAAGTTTGACAGGATGCGCCATTATGTTGCCATGTCCATTTACCTTATGGCTGCATTTTCCATTGTCATGACCATAGGATTCAGTCTTGCGAACAAACCAATCCTGCATCTGATGAATTCGCCGGAAGAGGTATTTGGTGATGTAACTGCATATATGGGAATTATTTATGCAGGTCTTATTATCACAGGTGCATATAATGCACTTGCGGCTTTCCTGCGTGCGCTGGGTGACTCCAAGTCGCCATTGTATTTCCTGATCATTTCGGCTGTGATCAATGTTATTCTGGATGTAGTTTTTATTGTAGTCTTTGGAATGGGTGTAGAAGGATGCGGATATGCCACAGTGATCGCACAGGGAATTTCGGCAGTGTGCTGCCTGATTTATATTGTAAAAAGATTTCCGATCCTTCATCTGGAACGGAAGGATTTTGAGATATGCTGGGACAGTTTCGGCAGACTTCTGAAGCTTGGAATTCCTATGGGACTGCAGTTTTCGATTACAGCAATCGGAACCATTATTGTACAGAGCGCGGTCAATATTTACGGACCTGTACATATGGCCGGATTCTCTGCTGCCGGTAAGATCCAGAATATTTTTGCCACAGTATTTACAGCCTTCGGTGCAACCATAGCAACCTATGTAGGTCAGAACAGGGGCGCAGGAAAAATGGATCGTGTGAAACAGGGAGTCCGTTACACGCAGATGATGGTCCTGGGATGGAGCGTTTTTGTTATGTTCCTGATGTTTTTCTTCGGAAAATATCTGACATATCTTTTCGTAGATCCATCGGAACAGGACGTAGTAAATGTGTCTGTTACTTATTTCCGGACAGTATTCTGGGCATATCCGTTTCTCGGAAGTATTTTCCTCTATCGAAATACTCTGCAGGGAATGGGATATGGACTTGTACCAATGCTTGGCGGGGTATTTGAACTGGTGGCGAGAACCGGAATTGTCGTATTGATTGCGGGACATACTTCCTTTGCCGGTGTCTGTATGGCTGACCCGACCGCATGGATCGCCGCACTGATTCCACTGATTCCTTATTATTTTCATGTAATGAAGAAATATAAGAACAAAAGTCAGGTACAGGCAGTAGAGGATTAATTATTCTTTATCTGATGGAAATTGTATAAGGCTCTTTCCTGCTTCTGTTAATATATGGACTTTTGTAAACCACAAAAATAAGAAAAGCATTCAGGAAATTATCAACAGATAAAATTCTGAATGCTTTTTTATATGATGACCTGCATCATGAATATTCTTTTTTGCGCGCCGCACTTCGGAATGGTCCCACAGACGTTACCTCTACAGTTAACTCAGCCCAGGCACCCTTACGGCACACAAGAGCTTCTGCTTAGTGCTGCTACATTCCTGTCCTGACACGGTTCACAGATTCCTGTTGCGTAAGACCCAAACGTCAACGCCACTTATAGAGGGCAGCTCCACAGGATACAAGCCTCGGATTGGCATCACCCCTGCTGTAGCGGATTGCAGGTACAGGGCACCGCTATCTCCCCGGCTGCGCATTTCTGATTATATAGGCAGGAGGCTGTTTTGTCAATAGTGAATCATTATAGTAAAACTTATTACTGGGAACGGAGTGAACAGTAACAAACGGAGTGAACAGTAACGAACGTAGTGCGTGAACAGTACCTAAAACTTTTCTAACACTATTGTATGAAAACGATAAATATTATATAATAAACAGAAATAAACTATCTTTATTCTGGAAATGGATATGCCAGAGTACACAACATGTCTTGTATGTATGGATATGGATAATTCTTAAAACACAGAAATGGAGGATACTATCATGATTAAAAGAATAGGTATGCTTACCAGCGGCGGTGACTGTCAGGCTCTTAACGCTACCATGCGAGGAGTAGTAAAGGGACTGAGTAACAATTTGGATGAACTGGAAGTTTATGGATTTGATGATGGATATAAAGGACTGATCTATGGTAAATACCGTATGCTTACATCCAAAGATTTTTCCGGAATCCTTACACAGGGCGGCACAATCCTCGGAACATCCAGACAGCCATTCAAACTGATGCGTGTCCCGGATGAGAATGGCCTGGACAAGGTTGAAGCAATGAAGCAGACTTATTATAAACTCTGCCTGGACTGCCTTGTGATCCTTGGCGGAAATGGTACACAGAAGACAGCAAACCTTCTGAGAGAAGAAGGACTGAACATTATCCATCTTCCAAAGACTATTGATAATGACATCTATGGCACAGACATGACCTTTGGTTTCCAGAGTGCGGTAAACATTGCCACAAATGCCATTGACTGTATCCATACGACAGCATCCTCACATGGACGTGTATTTATCGTAGAGATCATGGGACACAAGGTAGGAAGTCTGACACTTCATGCAGGTGTTGCAGGCGGTGCGGATATCATCCTGATTCCTGAGATCCCATATGATATCAAAAAAGTTACCGCAGCGATCCAGAAACGTGCCAAAGCAGGCAAGCGTTTCACAATCCTTGCAGTTGCAGAAGGTGCGATTTCCAAAGAAGACGCAGAACTTCCTAAAAAGAAATACAAAGAGAAACTGGAAGCCCGAGCAAAGAAATATCCGTCCGTTTCCTATGAGATTGCTGACCAGATCTACAAAGAGATCGGAAGCGAAGTCCGCGTTACAGTTCCGGGACATACACAGAGAGGCGGAGAACCATGTCCGTATGACCGCGTTCTTTCCACAAGAATCGGTGCAGGTGCAGCGCAGGCGATCATGGATGGTGAATATGGCATCATGATCGGCGTGGTAAACGGCAAAATTAAACGTGTACCTCTTGAAGAGTGTGCAGGTAAGCTTAAGATGGTATCACCGAAAGATCAGCTTGTAGTTGCTGCCAAACAGATCGGTATCAGCTTTGGTGACTGATTAAGTGAAACAGTACTTGACTGACAGATACTTTTTCATATAAGATATGGATGTAAAAAAGACCGCCGCGGGAATTTTTTCCGCGGCGGCTGTGATAATAAGATAGAGATAACTATTTGGCGCGCTGCTGACAGTGGGTGTGCTGAATAGTTACGATAGGAGTTTACTCATGAGTTACACTGCTCTTTACAGAAAGTTCAGACCGGATAATTTCGCGGATGTCAAAGGTCAGGATCACATAGTGACTACTCTGACAAATCAGATTAAGCATAACCGTATCGGCCATGCGTATCTGTTCTGCGGCACCAGAGGAACCGGTAAAACAACAGTAGCCAAAATTCTGGCGAAGGCAGTCAACTGTGAGCATCCCGTAAATGGCAGCCCCTGTAATGAATGTGCCATGTGCAAGGCAATCCAGGCAGGAACTGCAATGAATGTGATCGAGATCGATGCTGCATCCAACAATGGTGTGGATAATATACGTGAGATCAGAGAAGAGGTTTCTTACCGCCCTACAGAAGGTAAATATAAAGTATATATTATTGATGAGGTTCATATGCTTTCCACAGGTGCCTTCAATGCCCTGCTGAAAACACTGGAGGAACCACCGTCTTATGTTATGTTTATCCTGGCAACTACAGAGGCGCACAAGATTCCGATTACGATTTTATCCAGATGCCAGAGATATGATTTCCACAGGATCACCATAGACACTATCGCGGCCAGACTGGATGAACTGCTCAAAGTTGAAGGTGTAGAAGCTGAGGAAAAAGCAGTCCGATATGTAGCGAAAGCGGGAGATGGTTCCATGCGAGATGCGCTCAGCCTTCTCGACCAGTGTATTGCTTTTTATCTTGGACAGGAACTTACCTATGATAAAGTTCTGGAGGTTCTGGGAGCCGTTGACACCGAAGTGTTTAGCAAGCTTTTGCGAAAAGTGATCCGGGGAGATGTGACAGGTTCCATTCATATCCTGGAGGAACTGATCGTAGGAGGCAGGGAACTGAGCCAGTTTGTGGGAGATTTTACCTGGTATATGAGAAATCTTCTTCTCGTTAAGACTTCTGAGAATCCGGAGGAAGCGATCGATGTCTCATCCGACAACATGAAGCTTCTGAAAGAAGAGAGCACCATGCTGGATGTGGAGACGCTGATGCGGTATATCCGTATTTTTTCGGATTTGTCCAACCAGATCCGATATGCAACCCAGAAAAGGGTCCTTGTGGAGATTGCACTGATCAAGCTGTGCCGTCCTGCAATGGAGACTAATCTGGACTCTGTTCTGGACAGATTGCGTGTGCTGGAACAGCGGATGGATGAACGTCCGGTACAGCAGGTGATCGTGCAGCAGGGTTCAGGGAAAATGCCGGCAGAAACCGGGGCAGTTCAGGAGCCGGCGGGAAACAAAGCACCGGCGAAAGCTGCACCGGAAGATTTGCAGAAGATCGTGGCAGGCTGGAGAGTGATCACAGGACAGACAACAGGGATGTTCAAACAGATGCTTCAGAAATCTGTTCCGAAGTATAACAGTGAGACAGGAGAACCTGTCCTTTATGTGGAATTTCAGGATTTCCTTGGGCAGTCCTATGTGGACAATTCGGAAGCGAAGAAAGAGCTTCAGGATATCATCACTGCCCAGACAGGAAAAACAGTAGAGATCCAGATGCTGGTGGCAGATAAGCATCAGCATACAAATCTGGCAAATATCACAGTAGACCAGGCGATAAAGAATAATATCCACATGGATGTTGTGATCGAGGAAGATCCTGATGAGGAAAAAGGAGAATAAATATTGTTACTGTTCACACACCACTATCCCGCGAGGTGTTTTGGCATGAATATGCCAAAATCCCGAGACATACAAGCCAAAATTCTATTGCCGCAGGCAATCTGGAATGAATTTTGGCTACGTTACTGTGAACGGAGTGAACAGTAACTAAATATTCTCCAGACAGGAAAAGGCAGTAAATAATAAGGCAATAAATAGCAAGGAGGACATCACAAATGGCAAAACGTGGAGGATTCCCGGGAATGGGTATGCCGGGAAATATGAATAATCTTATGAAACAGGCGCAGAAAATGCAGCGCCAGATGGAAGAGAACCAGAAAGCTCTGGAAGAGAAAGAGTTTACGGCTACTGCAGGAGGCGGAGCTGTAGAGGTAACTATCTCCGGTAAGAGAGAGGTGACAAAAGTAAAGCTTCAGGAGGAAGTTGTAGATCCGGATGACATCGAAATGCTGGAAGATCTCATCGTTGCAGCTACAAACGAAGCACTTCGCAAAGTGGAAGAAGAATCTACAGCTGTTATGTCTAAACTGACAGGTGGTCTGGGCGGACTTGGCGGAGGTCTTCCATTCTGATGGAATACTACAGCAGTCATATCAATAAGCTGATCGAGCAGCTTTCCCATCTTCCGGGAATCGGTGCGAAATCAGCACAGAGGCTGGCATTTCACATCATGAATATGCCAAAGGATCAGGTAGAGCAGCTTACCTCTTCCATTACCGGTGCCAGAGAGAATGTACAGTATTGCAAGTGCTGCTGTACTCTGACAGACAGAGAGATCTGTCCCATCTGCAGCAATGATAAGCGTGATCATTCAGTGATCATGGTGGTAGAGAATACAAGAGATCTTGCAGCTTATGAAAAAACAGGCAAGTTTGATGGCGTTTATCATGTTCTTCATGGTGCAATCTCTCCAATGCTTGGAATCGGGCCGGATGATATCAAACTGAAAGAACTCATGCAGCGTCTGGCAAAGGATGAGATAAAGGAAGTGATCATTGCTACCAACTCCAGTCTGGAGGGGGAAACAACGGCAATGTATATCAGTAAGCTGATCAAACCTACCGGGATCAAAGTCAGCAGGATTGCAAGCGGAGTTCCGGTAGGAGGAGATCTGGAATATATTGACGAAGTGACTCTTTTACGTGCTCTTGAGGGGCGTGTGGAGCTTTAAGGTTACTGTTCTGACAAAAGATCATCGGAAAAGGAGGCATCACTTTGTCTAAAAAGAAAGCAACTTCTTCTGACGTGGCAAAGAGGGCAGGAGTCTCCCAGGCAACTGTTTCCATGGTCCTGAATAAGAAATATAATGTTTCTTTTTCCAGAGAAACAGTGGAGAAGGTAGAGCAGGCAGCCAGAGAATTAGGCTATCATCTTCCCGGACGAAAGAACAGAAAAGAAAGCCGGAAAGAGAAGCTGATCGTTGTTTTTTGCCCTACGCTTACAAGCCCGTATTATGTATTGCTTCTGCAGGGGATTGAAGCAGTGGCGAACAAGCAGGGATATGGTGTCTTTATCTGTAATACACAGAGAGATCCCCGTCTGGAGGAGAAGTATCTGCGCATGATGGGTACAATAGAGCCGCTTGGCATTATCTACTGCTGTAATCCAAATCCGGATTTTCAGCAGCAGGTAGAGGAACTGGCGCAGACAATCCCACTGGTTATCATCAGTAATAAAGAGAAAACTACAACTATAGATGCCATTAATCAGGATAATACAGTTGTGGGAAGGATGATGGCAAGACATCTGCTTGATCTGGGGCACAGAGATGTAGCGTTTATCACTCCGCCCCTGACAAGGAGACAATGGCAGAGAACAAAACGTGTAAATGGTTTTGTGAAAGAGTTTGAGAAAGAAGGCCTGAAGGATCATGTGATCATTAAGGCTGCGGATGAAGCTATCGATATGCAGATCCCACGGATGGATTCGGAATATTCGATGGGTTATGAGCTTACTATGGAGCTTCTGGATGAAGGCAGGGAATTTACAGCTATTGCAGGCCAGAATGATATGATGGCTATTGGTGCGCTGGATGCTCTCCATGAAGCAAGGATTCATGTACCCAAGGATGTATCGGTGATTGGGTGCGATAATATCTTTTATTCGGGAATACGGAAGATCTCTCTTACTACGATCGATCATTTCGTAGCCCTTAAAGGCAGAGATGCCTGTGATATTATACTGCGCAAAATCGATGAGCAGGACCGTTTTCTTACAGATTCTGCTCCTGCCAGTCTCTATAATATTGAATATACCCCCAAGCTGATAGCGAGACGCACTACGGGGTATATCAGAACCAAAAAAAATAATTAAATACGTCGAATGAAAATTATTAATAATAATTTATCGAAACTGCAGAACAGTTATTTGGTATAGAGCTGTGTGGCGAGGTAGATTGCGAATATCTATCCGGCAGGCATTTTCTGGAAACGTACCAAAATTTCAGGATGTGTGGCTGAAATCCGATATCAGAAATGATTTCTGACGGAGGTTTCCTGCAACAGCAAAGACAGCGAACAGTTACGAAAAGAAATGGTTATAAAACATATTGTATATTGCATGTTGATAACAACGAATATATGCTTTGACTGAAAAATAAAGAATTAATAAAACATGCGATTATTAATAATGAAATTATTAATAATCTTTTGCCACGCTTGACCTGAATGTAAAGTCTGTTATAATGAAACCATAAGATCAATGAACGATTATGACAAGCAAAAATCAGGAGGGTTAAGAACATGAAATTTTTTATTGACACAGCAAAAGTAGAAGATATTAAGGCAGCTAATGATATGGGTGTAATCTGTGGTGTTACCACAAATCCGTCTCTTATCGCAAAAGAAGGAAGAGATTTCAAGGAAGTAATCAAAGAGATCACATCTATCGTAGACGGACCGATCAGCGGTGAAGTAAAAGCTACTACAACAGATGCAGAAGGAATGATCAAAGAGGGACGTGAGATTGCAGCCATTCATCCGAATATGGTTGTTAAGATTCCTATGACAGTAGAAGGTCTGAAAGCAGTTAAGGTTCTTCATGCAGAAGGAATCAAGACAAACGTTACTCTGATCTTCACTGCTAACCAGGCACTTCTGGCTGCAAGAGCAGGTGCTACTTATGTATCTCCGTTTCTTGGAAGACTGGATGACATTTCTACAAGAGGTGTTGATCTGATCCGCGAGATCGCTGAGATTTTTGAAGTGGCAGGAATCGAGACAGAAATCATCGCAGCAAGCGTAAGAAATCCGATCCATGTAACAGACTGTGCACTTGCAGGTGCTGACATTGCAACTGTTCCGTACAATGTAATCGTACAGATGACAAAACATCCTCTGACAGATGCAGGTATTGAGAAATTCCAGAAAGATTATAAAGCAGTATTCGGCGAATAAGGAGAATTTACCACAATGGAAAAATTAGAACTTCAGAAAATTGCAAACGAAGTCCGTAAAGACATCGTTACTGCATTACATTCTGCAAAAGCAGGACATCCGGGCGGATCTCTGTCTGCAGCAGATGTATTCACTTATTTATATTTTGAAGAAATGAATATTGATCCAAAGGATCCTAAGAAGGCTGATCGTGACCGTTTCGTACTTTCCAAAGGCCACACAGCACCGGGATACTACTCTGCACTTGCAGAAAGAGGCTTTTTCCCAAAAGAAGATCTGAAGACTCTTCGTCATCTGGGTTCCTATTTACAGGGACATCCGGATATGAAACATATCCCGGGTGTTGATATGTCCAGCGGTTCTCTGGGACAGGGAATCTCTGCAGCAGTTGGTATGGCGCTTTCTGCCAAATTAAGCAATGAAAGCTATCGTGTATACACCTTATTAGGTGACGGCGAAATTCAGGAAGGCCAGGTTTGGGAAGCTGCTATGTTTGCAGGCTTCAGAAAACTGGACAATCTTGTAGTGATCGTGGATAATAATGGACTTCAGATCGACGGTAAGGTTGATGAAGTATGTTCTCCATACCCGATTGATAAGAAATTTGAGGCATTTAACTTCCATGTGATTAACGTTGCAGACGGAAATGATATGGATCAGTTAAGAGCTGCTTTTGATGAAGCAAAAGCTACTAAGGGAATGCCTACAGCTATCATTATGAAAACTGTAAAAGGAAAAGGTGTTTCCTTTATGGAAAATCAGGTTGGATGGCATGGAAAAGCTCCGAATGACGAGCAGTATGCACAGGCAATGGAAGAGTTAGAAAAGGCAGGTGAAGCATTATGTCAGAAGTAAAGAAGATCGCAACAAGAGCAAGCTACGGTGCTGCGCTGGTTGAATTAGGTAAGAAACATGAGAACCTGGTCGTTCTGGACGCTGACCTTGCTGCAGCTACTCAGACTGGCGTATTCAAAAAAGAATTTCCGGAGCGTCATATTGACTGTGGTATTGCCGAGTGTAATATGATGGGCATTGCCGCAGGTCTGGCTACTACAGGAAAAGTTCCATTTGCCAGCACATTTGCAATGTTTGCAGCAGGACGTGCTTTTGAGCAGGTTCGTAACTCTATTGCATATCCGAAGATCAATGTAAAAATTGGCGCTACTCATGGCGGAATTTCTGTAGGTGAAGATGGTGCTACCCATCAGTGTTGTGAGGATTTTGCTCTTATGAGAGTAATTCCGGGAATGGTTGTTGCCTGCCCTTCTGATGATATTGAAGCAAAAGCTATGGTAGAAGCAGCTTATGAGCATGTTGGTCCTGTATATATGAGATTTGGACGTCTGGCAGTTCCGGTTATCAATGACAGACCGGACTATAAATTTGAATTAGGCAAAGGTATTGTCCTTCGTGAAGGAAAAGACCTTACGATCATTGCAAACGGTCTCTGCGTAGCTCCTGCTCTTGAAGCTGCAGAGAAGCTTGCGGCAGACGGCGTAGATGCAAAAGTAATCAATATCCATACGATTAAGCCTCTGGATGAAGAACTTGTAGTTGCAGCAGCCAAAGAAACAGGCAAGGTTGTAACTGTAGAAGAGCATTCAGTAATCGGCGGACTTGGTGGAGCAGTATGCGAATGCCTGTCTGAGAAAGCACCTGTACCTGTAAAACGTATCGGTGTAAATGATGTATTCGGAGAATCCGGTCCTGCCACAGCTCTTCTTGAGAAATATGGTCTTGATGCAGAAGGTATCTACAAACAGATCAAAGAATTTGTATAATTTACGATTCCCTGTGTGATGGTATCTGCCAGAGAGATTACCGTAGACAGGCGGGTAGTCTGAAGGGTTAGCTGTTCCAGTACACCTGCAATGTTTACAATCCCTGTGATATGGATATCACCAACAGGAGGAAGTTCTTTCTGAACTGCAGCACCTGGGTAAAGTGCACCATCTGCGATGGTCACATACCCCAGGTGCTTTTTTTGTCCAAGAGAGGCATCCACTGCAATAACCAGACCTTCGGGATGCAGAATTTTGATCTGGCGGGAAATTCTGGAAAGATTTAAAGCATGTACGGGGCTTTTCAGGGTACCGTAAACATAAACGCCATGAGTGTCCGTATTCAGATGTTCAAGTAACTGGTGTCCGATATAGGGACCGAGACAGTCTCCTGTCACGCGGTCACTTCCGATACACAGAAAAACCAGTTCCGACCATCTGCCGGGATATTGAAGAATACATTTATTTAAAAGAAAAGCGATTTCCTCAGCAGAACTGCTTTTCTGTGAGTCCACATAAAATACCATAAAACCTCCCTGATCGTATTTATGTACTCGCAGAGTCTCTATTGTACCTGCACAAAAAGATTTCGAGAGCACATTATTGATTATATCTTTTAATTGCTATAGTCCCTTTGCTTCATAACAACAAGCTGCGAAGAGGCTTCTGATAACATCATATCCTTACCGGGATAAAAATATGCACTGTGCAAAATCTGTCGCCAAATTCTGGTAAATTCCTCTTACAATGTGATAAAATCTGCAATTTATCTGTGTTATCCTGATACCCGAAGGGGTGATGAGAGATGATAGAAGTAATCTATAAGGACGAATCTCAGGAAGGACAAAATGGTGAGGAACCGTTTGGATTACCCAGAAATATACGCCAGATCGGCCTGGCAGCCGAAGATTACAGGATTTATATGGAGGACTATGTGTACACATTTCTGGTAAGACTTGCCAGAGCGGAAGACTCTCTGGGAGAAGCAAAAACCAGAGTGGCAGTTCTTACAGGAAATCTTAAATGGCGTTCTCAGACAGCTTATCTGTTTATCAAAGGTGCTATTATAGCGGAGGAGATGGAGGCAGCACCTGATCATATCGATTTTTCGGAAAATCAATGGAAGCAGATACAGGAAGCCCAGAAGGAGTACTTCGAAGATCAGGAGATTGTGGGATGGTTCTTTTCACAGCCTCAGCTTCTCCTGAAAGTATCGGAAGTGATGTCAAAAGTACACATGAAACATTTTGGAGGAGAAAAAGTCCTGATGCTTATGGAACCTCAGGAAAGGGAAGATGCTTTCTTCCGTTATGAAAACAATGAAATGGTGCGTCTGGGAGGGTATTATCTTTATTATGAAAAAAATCCCGGTATGCAGACGTATATGATCGACAAAAATGAAGAACTTCAGCCGGAACCTCAGGAAAAATATGAAGATCAGGCTGTGAAAGATTTTCGCAAAATAATTGCAGATAAAAAGGAAACCAGGAAGGAGCCGGCAGCTCCTTCTGTTTTTTCATATGGATTAACTGCATGTCTGGCAATTGCAGTACTGACAGTGGGTGTTAATTTTTACAGAAGTTACCAGAATGTAAAACAGAACGAAAAGGAGAGCGCGACGGTTTCTTCAGTGATCGTTGAGGAGATAACGCCGTCTCCTGTTGTCGGGACTTCGAACAATGAAGCTGTCAGGCAGCATAAACAATACCGAACAGATATTATACAAAATGATGCAGGGAAGAATAAAAAGAATAATGAAGAGAATAATCAAAGCACCAGTGAAAAAGAAAATTCTGAAAAGAAAAACAATACTTCAGAGAAAAAAATATCAGCAGAGCAGACAGATACAGAACAAAAATCGGACAAAACAGAACAGCTTCCGGATGTAAAGACAGAAAAAGCAGATAAAACCGAACAAATCTACCAGCAGGAAGCAGATGAACGTAAAGCACAGAAACGTGTCAGGGAAGCTGTGCAGAAGGAAAACAGCGAAGCAGCGGGAAAAGCCCATGAGTCATATGTGATTCAGCCCGGCGATACTCTTTTTCAGATAAGTATGGACAGATACGGAAGTATCGAAGCCATAAGCCAAATCTGTAAATTGAATGGGATGTCAGCGGACGAAATCATTTATCCGGGACAAGTAATTGTATTACCTTAGAAAACTGTGCTATAATAAATGGCAAAAACTGAAACCTGATAATCAACAAAATGAAAGTGAGAAATAAGGTAAAGGCTAAAATGGCAAATACATTTAAGAAAATAATAAAAAAACATAAAAAGAAAAAGCTTCAGGCAGAGAGAAACAGAAAAGCGAAAGCCCGGGAGAGAGCTGAAGAGGAATATGCAGATGATTATGAGCGCAGATTGTCCCGCCACAAAAGAAGTGTAGTGAAAAAGACAGTTATTACAGTGGTGGCGATAGCTGCTGCTGTAACGGCTGTGGGATTTTACATAGAGAAGAGAAGCTATCATACTTATAAAGTAGTCCAGACAAGTGAGCAGGAGGATATTGTTTCTACAAATTATGTTGAAATGGATGGAAATATCCTTCGATACAGTCCGGACGGGGTTTCCCTTGTTTCTGATAAGATGAGTACACTCTGGAGCGAAACCTATCAGATGCAGAATCCTGTGGCAGATGTTAACGGAACTCATGCGGTGATTGCGGATAAAGATGGAACAACTTTGGAGATTTATGATAAATCTGGAAAAACAGGCAGTGTAACTACTTCCTACAGTATTGTCAAAGCAAAAGTATCCAAAAGCGGTCTTGTTGCGGCAATCCTGGATGGCGGAGATGATACATGGATTGATTTTTATGGTACAGATGGAAGTCTGATTGCTGAAAATCAGACGAAGATAGATGATCCGGGATATCCCCTTGATATTGCTGTATCTGAAGACGGAGTGATCATGATGGTAACCTATCAGTTCGTAGATGGAAGTGATACGACCAGTTATGTGGCATTTTACAATTTTGGAGATGTAGGACAGAACGAGGATGACAGAATTGTCAGTGGATATAAGTATGAAGGCGTGGTAGTTCCGCAGATCCAGTATCTTGATAATAACCGGTCTGTAGCACTTAAAGATAATGGATTTACAATTTATCATGGAAGCCAGATTCCGAAGGAAGTAAAAACAGTAAAAGTAGATAAAGAAATTGTCAGTACTTTTTATGATAATGATATGATTGGTCTTGTGTTTAAGAATGACAGTAAAGACAAACAGTATACAATGGAAGTTTATACTACAGATGGCAAATTGAAATTCAAAGAAAACTTCAATATTCCATATACGACGATTAAATTAAGCGGTGGAAATATTCTGATGTACAACAGTTCCCAGATGTGTGTAATGAACAGCAGGGGAGTACAGAAATATCTTGGCAGTGTGGATGGAACGATCAAAGATTTCTTCAAAATCGGAATGAACAGATATCTTCTGGTATTGGACAGCGGTGTAGAGATAATAAAACTTAGTTAGGAGGATGAAAATGGCTTTAACGTGGGCCGGAGTCATTGCGATACTTTTTCTGGCGGCTGCATGTGTCAGAGGTTATAGGCGGGGACTGATAAAAGAACTGGTTTCGCTTGTATGTGTTTTTCTGTCGATGGCGATCGTGTGGTTTATAAATCCTTATGTAAATGAGTTTATTCGGGAAAATACATCAATTTATGAAAAAGTACAGGAAAGCTGCCGGGAGTTTGTAGGAGAGGAATACAGCACATGGACAGGCAGTGGAGAAAGCCAGACTGAATTTATAAATGAAATGAATCTCCCGGAACTGCTGAGGAATGGACTGGTTCAGAATAATAATTCTGACAGTTACCAGTATTTGGCTGTAACTACATTTTCGGATTATATTGCTCAATATCTGGCGAGAATGGCAGTGAATGGAATTTCTTTCCTGATTTCTCTGCTGATGTCGACGATTATGGTAAGGAGTATCACATGGATGCTGAATCTTGTGACGAGATTACCTGTGCTGCATGGCATGAACAAGGTAGCAGGAGCGTTGCTGGGGGCAGTTAAATTCCTTATAGTAATATGGATTATCTTTCTGGCTCTCACCATTGTGTGCAATACAAAGGCTGGTGAGGCGGCCCTTCAGATCATTAAGAAAGATTGCATCCTGAGTTTCATATATGACAGAGATATCCTGATCAGGATATTTATGAGTATCTTCTATTAAAAAGGTTTGGTATCTGTGGACCGTAGGTATCGGATCCAAATGTCTTCCTGCGCAAATGCGAACGATTTTTAAATCTTTACTCTGATATTGGGTCGTTAAAAATGAGGATATTATAGCGATATCGGAGATGGCGTAAAAAATATGTAAAAAAATGTAAAATAATACTTGACGCAAAAAGAAAATAATGATATGATAAATCCGCTTCTGAGTGAGGCGGATTTTTTTTGACAGACAACAGAGATTTGGTTGAATAAAGTTGAAAAAAATATAAAAAAAGTGTTGACAGGAAACTGAAGACATGATATTATATCAGAGTTGCTGATGCAGATGAAAAAGAACTTAAAAAATAAAATAAAAAAGTTCTTGACAAAGCAAAAAGCAAGTGATATAATAAATAAACTGTCAACCGAGAGACAAAGACAGACAACCTTGATAACTAAACAGTGAAACACATACGATTCTCGAAAATTCTTTACATTTTTAAGAACGGTTTGAAAAACCAAAAACAGTAAAACGAGAGATAGCTAGTTGTTATCTTGAGTGAATCAAACATTT
>ENA-OQIN01000156-OQIN01000156.1-human-gut-metagenome-genome-assembly--contig:-NODE-156-length-76629-cov-6.047497_pt1 | contig 76629 bp, 62 predicted proteins | sample MGYA00242581_ERZ504746 | MGnify/ENA primary metagenome ERZ504746 (study PRJEB26092, sample SAMD00036436) | human gut metagenome | host: Homo sapiens | study: EMG produced TPA metagenomics assembly of...
GAAGAGATGACCGATGCACAGGTAGCTGATCTGAAAGCAGCTCAGGAAAAACTGATGACAAGCGCTCAGAAACTGTTCGCAAAGCTGTATGAGCAGCAGGGCGGCGCAGCAGGCGCTGGTGCTGGAACAGCTGGTGCAGGCCCGGATATGGGAAATGCAGGAGCAGCAGGCGGCCATGACGACGATGTCGTAGACGCTGACTACAAAGAGGTTTAATTTTCAGCATGTCACACTCCGTGAAAATACCGACTGTGAGTTGAAACAATAAGTAAATAAACGCAAAAAGCCCTGTGAGGCGAATGTTTGCAGGGGACGGAAAATACATTCCGCCCCCTGTATTTATGCTGGTATTGCTTTCGGAAAAGTGCTATACTGGAGCGTGCGGAAAAACATTTCTGCAAAGATGAAATTTGTGGAACAGAAATGAAAAGGTGAACATAAATGGCAGAAAAAAGAGATTATTACGAGGTCCTCGGCGTAGACCGCGGAGCGGACGATGCAACATTAAAAAAAGCATACCGTAAACTGGCCAAGAAATACCATCCGGATATGAACCCGGGCGACAAAGAGGCCGAGGCAAAATTTAAAGAGGCGACAGAAGCCTATGGCGTGCTGAGTGATCCGGACAAACGGCGTCAGTACGATCAGTTTGGCCACGCTGCATTTGAAAACGGCGGTGGCGGCGCAGGAGCCGGCGGATTCGGCGGCTTCGACTTTGGCGGCGGAGATATGGGTGATATCTTCGGCGATATTTTCGGCGACCTGTTCGGTGGCGGCGGAAGCAGAAGAAGAGCAAACAATGGACCGATGAAGGGAGCAAACCTCCGCGCTGTTGTCCACATTACGTTTGAGGAAGCTGTTTTCGGATGCCAGAAAGAGCTCGAGATCAACCTGAAGGATACCTGTACAACGTGCCACGGAACCGGCGCAAAACCAGGAACTTCACCGGAAACATGCTCCAAATGTAACGGTACCGGTCAGATTACGTACACACAGCAGACCATGTTCGGTTCTGTGAGAAACGTGACAACGTGTCCGGATTGTAACGGAACCGGAAAGATCATTCGCGATAAATGTACCGCATGCCACGGCACGGGCTATACATCCAGCAGAAAACGCATTCAGGTCAACATTCCGGCCGGAATCGACGATGGACAGAGCATCCGGATCCGTGAAAAAGGTGAGCCGGGTGTAAACGGCGGACCGAGAGGAGATCTGCTTGTCGAGGTTCAGGTAACCCGTCATCCGATCTTCCAGAGACAGGATATGAACATCTTCTCCACCGCACCGATTACATTTGCACAGGCAGCACTCGGCGGTGATGTGAAGATCAGCACCGTTGACGGAGATGTTCTCTATACCGTAAAACCGGGAACTCAGACCGATACCAAGATCCGTCTGAAAGGAAAAGGCGTTCCATCCCTCCGGAACAGCAATGTACGCGGCGATCACTATGTAACACTTGTCGTGCAGACCCCGACCAAGCTGAACGAAAAAGCAAAAGAAGCCCTTCGTGCCTTTGATGAAGCTTGCGGAAACCGTCAGGTGCCAGAAGCAAAAGCAGCCGATGGTGAGAATACCGCAGAACAGCCGAAGAAGAAAAAAGGGTTTATGGATAAGGTGAAGGAAGCGTTTGAGGATATTGATAAATAAAAAATCTATCTGTTTTTGTTCTCATTCGGACAAAATTTCTCACAGACTTGAGCATGTAGAATATGAAAAGTCTTTTCCAACACGCTCTAATATGAAAGAAATAGAAAATATGAGATAAATGAAAAGAAGAACCTGCAGGAGAAACAGGTTCTTCTTTTTTGACAAAATTTAAAAATACAGAATATTCAGAAAATTGCAAATATTGATCTAAATCAAGAGAATGATGAGATGTGAAAAACTGTTCATGATATAATTAACAAAATTGCATAGGAATAAAAAAGATTGATGTTATGTAATGTAAAATAAAAAGGCAGAAAGGAAATAGAGCGGTTGGAAAATGAAAATACAGAAAAACAGGAGTTCTTCAAAACTTATTTAGGTATCAAAAATAAAAATGTGCTGAGCAGTCTGGAACAAATGGCGTATGTCTGGAAGGTGAAAGATAAGGAAGTTATCATTCGAGAAGGGGAACCGCTGCCATGCGTTCCTTTTCTGGTATCGGGCATTGTAAAAGGGTATTGTGAAAGCAAGGGAGATGGAAAAGAGCATGTTTCCTGCTTTGGTTATTTAAAAGGAGACATTGTTGTAGGAATTTCCAATTTATCCGTAAATGTGAAATCACTTTTGACGATAGAATCAATCAGTTCGTGTACCATGCTGTGCGTCCCGATACCAGAATTGTTGAAGTTGATTGAGCAATCGCCGGAAATGATGCGTTTATATAACCGTGCACTCAGCCTTGCATATAAAAAGCTAATTGAACATGAGGATATTGTTGCAAACCACAGGGCAAAGGAACGATATCAATATTTTGTTGATACCTATCGGGATCTGGTAGACGTTGTGAGTAAGAAAGATATCGCTTCCTATCTGCATTTATCGCCGGAGAGTCTGAGCCGTGTCCTGAAAAGCTATAAGGAAGAAAAATAGAAAAACGAATCGAAAAGTGATGCGCGCTGAGCGGAAAAATTTAATCAAATCAAGGAAATCCCTGTTTTCATTGAGGAAAGCAATAAGCAGTGAGGCGGGGAATTGCGTGAATCAGGAGGGGAAAGCCCCTTATAAGAGAGAAGACGGCAGATCTAAAAAAAGCAGATCATAAAGTACAAAAAAGAAATGGAAGGGGAAGAAAAATGGCATTTTTAGATGGAGTAAAAGGAAAAATTTCAAAAGCAGGATATTCAACTATGCAAAAAGCAAAGGATTTGTCGGAGATTACGAAACTGAATATGGCGGTTTCTGAATCAGAGACGAAAATCAATGAAATCTACAGTGAAATAGGATATAAAGTTTACTGTGCATATCGGGAAAATCCGCTGGAAGAAGTCAAAGAGGAAATTGGCCAGATCCGGGAGCTGGAAGAGGCTATGGAAGCATGCAAACTGCAGATCCAGGCAATCAATGCAATGAACAGCTGCCCGCGCTACGGTGCAAAAATCAAACCGGAAATGATGTTCTGCAGCAGCTGTGGAATGAAACTGCAGAGTGAAGAACAGGAAACGGTGGAAGAAGAACAGGAACGGCCGGCTTTTTGCAGTGAATGCGGAGCACCGCTGGAACCGGATATGAAATTCTGTACGGTTTGTGGACATAAAGTTGACGAGTAAAATCGAGAGCGTGTTTGAAAAAGCAAAGCACAGAAGAGAAGATCAAATCAGACAGCAAAAAGATAAATGATCCAAAATAGGGAGGTGGATTTTGGATCATTTATTGCAAAGAAAAAAGATTTGTGGATAAAAAGGGACAGGAGAGGAAAACAAGTATGAAAAAATGCCCGGTATGTGGAAAAGAGTGGTCAGATGCGACAAGATTTTGCGGAAGCTGTGGAGCAAAACTGGAGGATGGAAATATTGTAGTGCCAGATATAGTGCCGGATGATGGGAAAGAGGAGCAGAGAAAAAAAACAGAGCCGGTCAAACCGAGTGTGAAAAAAACGATAGAACCTGTCAGAACGAAAACGAGGGAAACAGCAGAAAATAAAAAGATAGCAGAAGAAAAAGAAGAAGAAAAAAACACAGCTGAACGTAAAAGAGCAGAATACAATAAATCGGACGCCGTGCTGCCGGTAAAACGCAGAAAAAAAGGATGGAAAATTGCGACAGCACTTGGCCTGACTGCAATAGTGGCAGTCGGAGCAGTAGTTTTCTGTGTGAAGTCCGGGGAAAACATGGAACACCCATTTGTAGAATTATATGGGGACAGTTATGAAATTCTCACGAAAGAAAAACTGGGACATACCATAACCATTACAGACAATGGGCTGGACTGGTGAGAAGAGATCCCTATTACCTATTGTGGAAAGCAGAGTAGCAGTGTCCTTACAGAGTAAGAGAGTGCAAAAAATCTGGAAAATTATATTAGGACTCTATTCAGAAGTAAAGATACGATGAGAGAAAAAGGAGTAGAGAATATATGAAAAAAGCAGGAAGCCGAATTTTGATCATTACTTTTGGAATTATGGCGGCTATAGCAATTTTATATCCATGGAAGTTTGTTCCGGAATATGGAATACTCCAGATGACGGAATCAGGGGAAAAAGCTGGAAAAACAGCGGAAAGCCAGGAGTCCGATGAGGAATATATGCAGGTGGCAGATCGTGCAGTCGAAGCATTATTTACAGGAGATACCGATACGCTTCTGAGCCTGTTGCCGGAGCGGTATTTTGGCCAATATGGGGAAACGTTACAGTGGATCATAGAAAATGCAGTGGAAGAGGAACTTCAGAAACTGCAAGATGAAGTTGGGGATATACAAATTACCCATTGGCCAGTCAGATCAGAAAAACAGTCCGAAGGCAACATGGAAAAAATAAAAAGTCATTATGGAGAAGAAGGAGATACGGTCACCGATGCAAGAAATGTGTTTGTGGAAGTGAGTGCATCCGGCATAGAACCGGAAGAAATGGAGATAGCGGTTGTTGAAATTGACGGAAAATGGTATCTCGACTTTGAGGGTTGGGACGATGGATCGGAAGAAAACTATGACGACGAAGACGACGAAGAAGAAGAAGAAGAAGAAGATGATGATGATGATGATGATGATACATGGTCGGATGATGAAGACGATATAAGTTCAAATGCGGAGACGTCTCATACATTGGAAAATATGAAATTTTCTGATGCAAGAGAATTTCAGGATGGACTTGCCTTTGTAAGAATTCACGGAAAGGGGGAATCTTACAAAGGCTTTCTGGATAAAAAGGGAAAGTTAAAGTTTTATATACCTTTTGATGAAGATGCAATTGATGCAGATATTTATCGGTACGATGTGAATTTTAATAATGGTTATAACTGGTTCGTCTATGACAATATTTTTTATGTGATTGACACGGATGGAATGATAAAAAGCCAGTATGATGCAGACAAAGTGGCAGATTACAGCGGTGGTTATACCTGGCTGGAGGAGGAAGAAAATGTATCCTGGGATGATGCCGGGTTTTGGAAATATACACTGTATAGTCCGGAAGGGGGTGAAGTGTGTGATTATACAGTCAGCAATCAGGACCTGGAAAATCTGAGCTTTAAAAGATCCTACATGGGTGATGGAAAATTTCTGTATAAAAAAATGGACGGTACGAAAGAAGTCTGTGTTCTGGTTGAGCCGGAACTGGGAAAAGAAACAGAGTTAAACGTTTCGTTTGACAAAGCAGAAGAACATGGAATGCGGGACGGACTTATCATAGAAACGGGCGCAATGGACGATGGATATTGGGCAGGGGATGAAAATCCGTTTCATATTACAGTGATCGGGAATGGAGAAGAAAAAGAAATTGAAATCCCGAGTCAGTATCTTGGCCCGTTTGGCGGATATCCGACTCTGCTCGACTGGACAAAAAAATATGCACTTTTTACGGTAAGACAGGACGACCAGGACATTTATTTTTTGTGTGATCTGGAGACAGGCGATATCAAAAAATATACAGGAAAGTATGCGCCGTATTTTAAATATTATTCCACTACAACAAGCTGCATCGAGGATAATGTTCTTGCACTTTCCATGTATGGGGAAGATAATCAGTTTTATGTCTGCCTGATCAATGCGGATACCATGAAAGAAATTGCCGATCCGATTGCCGGAGAATCTTTTTCCATGGAAGATAAGACATTACTGATCGATCAGAAAGAATTGTATGATTTAAGCGGGAATCTGTTATATACCGTTGAGGATGGAAAAAAAGGAGAACTGGTCAGTGATGGAATCCTGCAGGTAACATACAGCGAGGAAGAAAAAGAGACTGTGGATGGTGAGTCGGAATATGTCGAGGTAGATAAGACAGATTATTACGATCTGAAAGGCAAAAAGTTATTTTCGGAAATGGATACAGCAGATAGCAAAATGGTGCTGGAACCATCCGAAGAAGTATAAAAATAGAGCAGAACAGGAGAATTTTCAGATGAAAACAAAAGCAAAATACGTCATTGTAATTCTGTTTTTATGTACGATACCACTATATTTCTGCAGAATGATCGGCTGGAAAGATGATGCCATCCGGCTTTACGATGTGATTCTCTATGGAATGGAAAGCCAGGAAGGAGACTCTTTTGTCGGAGGGATGATCTGGAAACTGATGCAGGAAAGTGTCTTTGAAAATATCAACGCATGGTTGATTGGAACAGCGGCAGTAACGCTTGTGGGATCAGTTCTGGTTACGCTGTTAAATGGAAAAAAGACCTATGTTCTGGCAATTGTATTATCCATCGTGACAAACGGAGGTTTTGCGTGGTCAATGCAACGACTCAGCTGGGGATGGAAAAACAAGGTTGATTATAACGGCCAGATGACAGGAATGCCGCTTCGCATGGAATTTGTGTGGGTGTGGATAGCACTTCATGTTCTGATTCTTATATTTGCACTGTGGGGAATGGTTTCTAAAGAGAAAAGTGCTTCAAAGAAAAGTATTTCAAGAAAAATTGAGCCGGAAAAAATCAAATCAAAAAAAACGGAATCGAAAAAAATCAAGCCGGAAGAAACCGTATCAAAGAACCCGGCAGCTTCGAAGATGCGGTCAGCGTGTCCCTCCTGCGGAAGAATTCCGAAAGAAGGAGAAAAGTTTTGTACGCGCTGCGGATCAAAACTGCAATAAGAGGAGCAGAAAATGAAAAAGGAAATCAAATGTCCCAGGTGCAGACGCAGGATTCAGAAAGAAGATGCCTATTGCCAGTACTGTGGCTGCCATGTGGCGGAAGAAAAAAAGAAGAAGAGAAAAAAGAAAATTCGAAGATTTCTGGTACTTGTCATTGTGATTGTGCTGTTTTTAGGTATCCTGCTTGCCATTGCAGTTGGATCACAGAAGAAGCAAATACAGGGATGGAAAGAAAGACAACTGGAAGAATGGAAACAAAAACAGGAAAAAGTGCAGGCAGATGAAGGTGACCAAAGCCAAAAACAGAACAAGAATCAGAATGGAGAACAGTCGCAGGATAGTCAGGATGTGAAAGAGCCAGGCACAATGAAAAAATGTGCCAATGGGGATACGGTTTATCAGCCGTCGGTAAGTACCGTTTCTTATGATGAAGATACCGGCCTGTTGTACTACGAAAATCTGCTGATTGTTTATCTGATAGAAAACAGCAGCCAGGAAGAGCGGGAAGCACTTGCAGCAAAGGTAGATGGAACGCTGGTTGGAAATATGAGCGGAAGCATGAACGTGATTGAAATCCTGGTGGAGGACACCGCGTATGCGGATCTGGAACAGAAGGCTGAAATTCTGATGGAAGAAGAAAATGTGCTCTACAGTTCGACGGAAATTCCGATGATGATGGAAAATACTGCAGATGAGAATCCATGGGAGGCAGGAGAACAGGATAAAAAGAATAATGACCATAATGAAAGCAAACCAGATGGAAATGACTGGTGGGCAGAGGCAATTGGAGCATTTTCTGCATGGGACTATGTTGATTCCCACGAGCAGGATCTTGCCAATGTGGCGGTCGGCATTATGGATGATGGAGTTGATGCGGAACACGAAGAATTTCAGAAAAACGGCGAAAGTAAAATTCACTGGCTGGAAGATTACAAAGAAAATCTGGCATTTGACCATGGCACACATGTGACGGGATTGATCGGTGCGGAAAATAATCAGGCCGGAATCCGTGGTGTGGCAGATCGGACGGATTTGTATTTTGTGAGCTGGTGGAAAGAAGATCTCTTCAGTACAGGAGAATATGTAAATGTAACAAAACAGATGATTGAAACGATGCTAAGTGAACATACGGCCTGCGTGGTGAATAATTCATGGGCAACTGTGATACAATCCAGAGAGCAGTATTTAAAAGATACGCTAATCGGGGAAAGACCGGTATGGGAAGAAAAAATAGCGGAGTTTCTCATAGAAAAAGGGAAGATTGATCAGAAATATGAGTTGTACGAAAGTTATCAAAAGGAATTAGAAACGAGCGCAAAATGCACTTCCAGTCAGATGATAGTGATGCTTTTTGAATTGCTTTTAAATCAACAGGAAAGATTTTTAATTGTCCAGAGTGCAGGCAATGGGTATGATAACGGTGGTGTGGGATTTGATGTTCAAAAGACAGGAGATTATTGCGGAATTAATGAGGAGGTTTATAACAGACTGGATGGAGAAACGCATAGATTAAGCAGAAGCGGATACTCCTATGAGAAAATTCGAAATCATATCCTGATTGTAGGTGCAGTGCAGGAAACAGAAAAGGGATATCAAATGACAGAATTTTCAAATTATGGTTCCAATATAGATATTGTTGCACCTGGATATGATGTTTACAGCACGATTACAGAAAAAGATGATTCCTATACCGAAGAAAATCCAGGCCATGAAAATCTTAGAACAGTGAAAAACGGGATTAAATATGGAAATCTGCCCGGAACATCCATGGCGGCCCCACTGGTTTCCGGTTCTGCGGCTGTTCTGTGGTCTGTGGCTCCGGAACTTTCGGCGGAGGAGGTAAAAGAGACACTGATCTCCACAGCCGGAACCGCAAGATCAACCTGTCAGGAGGACAAGCGGGAAGAGTATCCGATGCTGAATCTGAAAGCTGCCCTGGAAAAGGTGGCAAAAAAAGATGCAACACATGTAATACTGGAAACCTTTTATAATAACGGAGAAAAAACGCATGACCTGTTTGCTTCAGAAGAAAATCGGGATCAGGAGTATGCTGTGATTACCGGATTGGATCAGGATGAAAATGTAGTATGGACCATTGAGACAGAAAAATCTCCGGCAGCGGAGATAACAGCCAATACAGAAATTGGAATTTATGAAGACAGGTATTATTATGCGCATTGTGGAGTTATTTATGCCGTACGCCTCCGGGACGGAAAAGAAATCTGGCACAGTGCATCATCACATGGTTCCATGACAGGAACGGATTTCGGACCGGACGGAACACTTTATTACTGCTCTTTCTATGGACCGGATTTTGGCGCAATTGATAAAGACGGAAATGAATTGTATGAAGTAGAAAGTTTCTATCCGGGATACTATTGGGCATATGAAGTACATTACGAAGGTGATCATGTTGATGTGAAAATGGACGGTACACCGTCCGGAGAAGAAACGGTGATCCGTGTCAATCTTTCTGACTATTCTTATTCTGTGGTACAGGAGTAGAAAACATGATTCCAGGCATAAACCCAAGGATAGACTGAAACATGAGTCTAGGCATAAGCACGGGATAGGACAAAACATAAGATAAAGTATAATGGGATGCCGCAGTTCGGGAAAAAATCCGGATTGCGGCATTTTTTTGCTGTCATGCACACGAACAAAAGATCCAAAGGGAGCTTTTTAGTGAAAAAAGAGTGAATTTGCACACAGGAAGTCCGAAATTTGATATAATATGAGAAATTTGAGGGAGATAAAAATTTTTTAACCGAATCATCGCTAACTACAGATATCCATTCGATGAACAGGAAAGGGACAGGGGACTTTATTTATGAAATTTCGACCATGTATTGATATCCACAATGGAAAAGTAAAACAGATTGTTGGGGGATCCTTAAAAGATCAGGGAAACCAGGCAAATGAAAATTTTGTTTCGGAGCAGGATGCGTCTTACTATGCGCAGTTATATGAAGAAAAAGGGATCACCGGAGGTCATGTGATTCTTCTGAACAAAAAAGATTCCGAATATTATCCGGAAACAAAGCGGCAGGCGCTGCTGGCACTTTCTACGTATCCGGGCGGACTGCAGGTTGGCGGCGGTATCGACGCGGAAAATGCCTGCGAATTTCTGACGGCCGGTGCAAGCCATGTGATCGTGACATCGTATGTGTTCCGGGATGGCCATGTATTCTATGAAAATCTCGAAAAACTGGTAACGACTGTTGGAAAACAGCGGCTGACCATGGACTTAAGCTGCCGGAAACGAAACGGGAAATATTATATTGTAACGGACCGCTGGCAAAAGTTTACAGAGGAAGAAGTAACGGAACCGCTCCTGCATCATCTGACGGAATACTGTGATGAATTTCTGATCCACGCGGTAGATGTCGAAGGAAAAGCATCCGGTATCGAGACAGAACTGGTGGAATTACTTGCGAAAATGAAAGATTTCCCTGTTACATATGCCGGCGGCGTCGGAAACTTTGCGGATCTGGAACTGCTGAAAAAGGTTGGGAACGATCATGTGGATGTGACGATCGGAAGCGCACTGGATCTGTTTGGCGGAAACATGAAATTTGAAGACGTACTGGCAGTATGCCGCCGGTAAGCGGAAACGGACGTTCACCCGCGCCATTCGCAAAACCGCGCTTTCAGCGCTCTCCGCTGCTGCGCAGCTCCTTTTTGCTCATAACCAGGCGCTCCCTTTGTATCTTATTCTCGACAGATTTTCATGCGAGCATGAAATCTGTCAAAAATAAGATACAAGTGAACTGTAACAGAAAAAACTCTAAAATATTCATGAATTTTCTAAATACTATTGCAAATAAAGACAACTATTGCTATAATTAGAGATACTTACAGGGGAAGTGAAAAACCTGTAAAATTTGAGAGCAAAGGGGTTGGGCATAATGAAAATTACCATCAGCGGAAAAAATATTGACGTGACAGAGGGATTAAAAGCCGCGGTCAATGAAAAACTTGGCAAACTGGAGAAATATTTTACGCCTGACACAAATGTCATTGTAACCTTAAGTGTAGAGAAAGAAAGACAGAAAATTGAGGTTACCATTCCGGTAAAAGGAAATATCATCCGTTCCGAGCAGGTAAGCAACGATATGTACGTATCCATCGATCTGGTAGAGGAAGTCATCGAACGCCAGCTTCGCAAATACAAAAACAAAATTGCCGACAAACAGCAGGAAGCAGGAAACTTCCAGAAAGAATATCTGGAGCATGACTATCTGGAGGACGAAGACATCCAGATCATCCGTACGAAAAAATTCGGCATGAAACCAATGTATCCGGAAGATGCCTGCGTACAGATGGAACTTCTTGGACACACCTTCTTCGTATTCCGCAATGCAGAGACCGACGAAGTAAACGTCGTTTACAAGAGAAAGAACAACACCTACGGTCTGATCGAGCCGGAGTGCTGAAAAGTAAATAAAGAATGAACAGTCACCCTGTTTCCAGTTTAGAAAAGCTGTGAAACAGGGTGACTTTTTCGCGGAAAGGGCCGGAAAGTCCGGGAAAAGCCGTAAAAACAGCGGAAAACCGGGGAACGGCACCAAATGTTTACGAAAAATTCATTGTTATCTTGTGCCAGAAGTGGTAGAATAGTACCATATGTTAATATGGCAATTAATAGAGAAAGCAGGAGCAAACATTCTATGAAATTCACAGAAAAACTTTTTGGTACGCACAGTGAGCGCGAGTTGAAACGAATCTATCCAATCGTAGACAAAATCGAAGCTCTCCGCCCGACCATGCAGGCGCTGACCGATGAAGAGCTGCGTGCCAAGACAAAGGAATATAAAGACCGCTACAACGGAGGCGAATCCCTGGATTCCATTCTCCCGGAAGCATTCGCAACCGTCCGCGAGGCAGCAAAACGTTCCCTCGGTATGGAGCACCACCGCGTACAGCTGATCGGTGGTATTATCCTTCATCAGGGCCGTATCGCCGAGATGAAAACCGGTGAAGGAAAAACCCTCGTTTCCACCCTTCCGGCTTACCTGAATGCACTGACCGGACGCGGTGTACACATCGTTACCGTCAACGATTACCTGGCAAACCGAGATGCTGAGTGGATGGGCAAAGTCCACAGATTCCTCGGTTTGACCGTCGGTGTCGTTCTGAACGATATGAAGAACGATGAGCGCCGCCAGCAGTATGCATGCGACATCACCTACATCACCAACAACGAACTTGGTTTCGATTACCTGCGTGACAACATGGTGATCTACAAAGAGCAGCTCGTACAGAGAGAGCTTGCTTACTGTATCATCGACGAGGTCGACTCCGTCCTGATCGACGAGGCAAGAACACCTCTGATTATTTCCGGACAGAGCAGCAAATCCACCAAGCTGTACGAGACCGCAGATATTCTGGCACACCAGATGCAGCGCGGCGAGGCAAGCGGCGAGATGACCAAGATGACCGCGATCATGGGCGAGGAGATCGAGGAGACCGGAGACTTCATCGTCAACGAGAAGGACAAATTCGTTACCCTGACCGATGACGGTGTGAAGAAAGTCGAGAACTTCTTCCATATTGAGAACCTCTCCGATCCGGAGAACCTGGAGATCCAGCACAACGTGATCCTGGCGCTGCGTGCCAATTATCTGATGCACCGCGACAAGGACTATGTAGTCAAAGACGACGAGGTTCTGATCGTCGATGAGTTCACCGGCCGTATCATGCCGGGCCGCCGTTATTCCGATGGTCTGCATCAGGCAATCGAGGCAAAAGAGCACGTAAAAGTAAGAAGAGAGAGCAAGACTCTGGCAACCATCACGTTCCAGAACTTCTTTAACAAATACGAGAAAAAAGCCGGCATGACCGGTACTGCCCTCACCGAGGAGCAGGAGTTCCGTGACATCTACGGCATGGACGTTATCGAGATCCCGACCAACCGCCCGGTCATCCGTGTGGATATGGACGATGCCGTATACATGACGAAAAAAGAGAAATTCCACGCAGTCGTAGAGGAAGTCAAAGAGGCACATGCCGTGAACCAGCCGGTTCTGGTTGGTACCATCACCATCGAGACTTCCGAGCTGATCAGCAAAATGCTGCGCCGCGAGGGAATTCCGCATCAGGTCTTAAATGCGAAGTTCCATGAGCTCGAGGCAGAAATCGTAGCCCATGCCGGCGAGGCAGGAGCCGTTACCATCGCGACCAACATGGCCGGCCGTGGTACCGATATCAAGCTGGATGATGTGGCAAAAGCTGCCGGCGGCTTAAAGATCATCGGCACCGAGCGTCATGAGTCCCGCCGTATCGACAATCAGCTCCGCGGTCGTTCCGGCCGTCAGGGAGACCCGGGTGAGTCCCGTTTCTACATTTCCCTGGAAGACGATCTGATGAGACTCTTCGGTTCCGAAAAACTGATGGGCATTTTCAAATCCCTCGGCGTACCGGAAAATGAGCAGATCGAGCACAAGATGCTTTCTTCCGCCATCGAAAAAGCGCAGAAGAAGATCGAGGGCAACAACTACGGAATCCGTAAAAACCTGCTCGACTATGACCAGGTCAACAACGAGCAGCGTGAGATCATCTACAAAGAGAGACGCCGCGTTCTGGACGGCGAGAGCATGAGAGACACCATCTTCAAGATGATTGCCGACACCATCGACAATACTGTGGATCTCTGCATCGGCGAGAACACCGAGCAGTCCGAGTGGGATCTGACCGAGTTAAATGAGATGTTGCTCTCCATCATGCCGGTGAAGGCAGTGACAAAAGAGCGCGTAGAGAAGATTTCCAAAAACGAGCTGAAACAGCAGTTAAAAGAGGAAGCTGTTAAACTCTACGAGGAGAAAGAAGCAGAATTCCCGGAGGAGGAGCAGATTCGTGAGCTTGAGCGTGTCGTTCTTCTGAAGGTTATCGACCAGAAGTGGATGGATCATATCGATGATATGGATCAGCTCCGCGAGGGTATCGGCCTGCAGGCATACGGCCAGAGAGACCCGAAGGTTGAGTACAAGATGGCAGCTTACGACATGTTTAACGAAATGCTCGAGTCCATCCAGCAGGATACCGTCCGTCTCCTGTTCCATGTACGTGTTGAGCAGAAAGTAGAACGTGAGCAGGTAGCCAAAGTGACCGGAACCAACAAAGACGAGTCCGGCCCGAGAAAACCGGTACAGCGCGCAGAGCGTAAGATCTATCCAAACGATCCATGCCCGTGCGGAAGCGGCAAGAAGTACAAACAGTGCTGCGGAAGAAAACCGGTTTGATAAAAGCAGAACAGCAGTGAGACGGATGAGCACGATCCGTTTGACAAAGCACGCAGCTTCCCTACCAGAAGCTGCGTGTCATACAAAATATAAAACAGAAAGCAGGTGAAGCTTGTGGTAGTTGAATTAGACCAGTTCAAAATGGAACTTGGCACATACGATAAACCATTAGTGGAAGTGAGGGATTCACTTTGACCTCGCTAACAAAGAGCAGAGGATCGAAGAATTAGAGCGTAAAATGGAGGAACCCAATTTCTGGGACAATCCCGAAGAAGCGCAGGAGCAGATGAAACAGCTGAGCAGCATGAAAGAGGACAGAGATACGTATCAGAAACTGGTATCCGCCAAAGAAGATATGGAAACTCTGATTGAGATGGGACAGGAGGAGGATGACGATTCCGTTGTTCCGGAAATCGCGGAAATGATGGAAGAGTTCAAGGCATCCTTCGATGCCATCCGCATCAAAACCCTGCTGTCCGGCGAATTTGACAAGGACAATGCGATCATCAAACTGAACGCAGGTGCAGGCGGAACCGAGGCGTGCGACTGGTGCGGCATGCTGTACCGTATGTACACCAGATGGGCAGAACGCAAAGGCTTTACGATCGAGGAACTCGACTTTCTGGACGGTGATGAGGCCGGTGTGAAGTCCGTGACATTCCAGGTCAACGGCGAAAACGCTTACGGTTATCTGAAATCCGAAAAAGGCGTTCACCGTCTCGTCCGTATTTCTCCGTTCAACGCGGCAGGAAAACGCCAGACATCGTTCGTATCGTGCGATGTTATGCCGGATATCGACAAAGAGATCGATGTTGAGGTTCGTGATGAGGATATTCGTATCGATACGTACCGTTCCAGCGGTGCCGGCGGACAGCACATCAACAAGACATCTTCGGCGATTCGAATCACGCATATGCCGACCGGCATCGTGGTTACCTGCCAGAACGAGCGTTCCCAGTTCCAGAACAAGGACAAGGCAATGCAGATGCTGAAAGCAAAGCTGTATATGCTGAAACTTCAGGAGCAGGCAGACAAGCTGAGCGACATCCGCGGCGAAGTAACTGAGATCGGCTGGGGCAACCAGATCCGTTCTTATGTCATGCAGCCGTATACCATGGTCAAGGACCACCGGACAAACGCAGAGACCGGAAACGTCGATGCAGTGATGGACGGCGGAATTGATCTGTTTATCAATGCATATCTGAAGTGGATTGCCCTTGGAACCGGAGCAAAAGAAGAAGAGTAATCATTCGGCTGTGGGCAGGCACAGTGACAAGTAAAAAAAGAGGAGCATTTTCACCAGCAGAGGACGGAAAATGCTCCTTTCATGTTTACAGGAGGTAAAAGCATATGGGTATTATCAGAGCAGCAGTCAATGCAGTGCACGGCAGTCTCGCCGATCAGTGGCTGGAGACGGTAGAGCCGTATGAGATGGGGGAACATACCGTATTTACAGAAGGAATCCTGGTTAGAAAAGGACAGAACAGAAAAGGAAGCCAGACGATTTCCAATGGTTCCGTGATTCATGTTTACGATAATCAGTTTATGATGCTGGTCGACGGCGGAAAGATCGTTGATTACACCGCAGAGCCAGGCTACTTTACGGTAGACCAGTCATCCTCTCCGTCCCTGTTTAGCGGTTCGCTGGATGCGGCGGTACAGGATACGTTTGAGCGCCTGAAATTCGGCGGCCAGACTCCGCACGAGCAGAAGGTGTACTATATCAATCTGCAGGAAATCAAGGGAATCAAATTCGGAACGAGAAATCCGGTCAACTATTTCGACCAGTTCTACAATGCCGAACTGTTCCTGCGGGCGCATGGTTCCTATTCCATCCGCATCGTGGATCCGCTCCGCTTCTACGCAGAGGCCGTGCCGAGAAATGCATCCCGCGTGGAGATTGAGGATATCAACGAGCAGTACATGAACGAATTTTTAGAGGGACTGCAGTCTTCCATCAATCAGATGGCGGCTGACGGTATCCGCATTTCGTTTGCAGCATCTAAGAGCGCGGAGCTGTCCCGCTACATGGCGGATGCGATGGATGAGAGCTGGAGAGCGATGCGCGGTATGGAGATCCAGTCCGTGGCAATTGCAAGCCTTTCCTACGACGAATCCTCCCAGAAGCTGATTCAGATGCGGAATGAAGGCGCGATGATGTCCGATCCGTCGATCCGCGAGGGCTATGTACAGGGAGCGATGGCGCGCAGCATGGAGAAAGCAGCAGCGAACCCGAACGGTGCCATGAACGGTTTTATGGGCGTACAGATGGGCATGAATGCATTCGGATCTTCGTTTGCATCGGCATCCGCTTCGAATCAGCAGCAGATGCAGCAGCAGGCGGCAGCAAAGGCGCAGCAGGAAGCTGCAAAGGGCGTATGGAAATGCGCATGCGGAACGGAAAACACCGGCAATTTCTGCCCAAACTGCGGCAGTGCAAAGCCGATGGTATGGATCTGCGGCAAGTGTGGAACGGAGAACAGCGGGAAGTTTTGTTCGAACTGCGGCAGCCCGAAACCGGAAGCGGCAGGAAAATGGGTCTGCGCATGCGGGACCGAGAATACCGGCAAGTTCTGCTCGAACTGCGGAAAACCAAGACAGTAAAAGAAAACAGATAACCATCCAATACAACAGCGGCTCCGGGGAAGGAGGGATAGAATATGGAGGTTATTACATACAAATGCCCGAACTGCGGAGGCGATCTGACCTTCGATCCGGCAAGCGGAAAGTATAAATGCGAGTACTGCCTGTCCTCGTTTACACAGGAAGAAGCCGAAAAGGCGAACCCGAAAGCAGCGGAAGCGCTGAACGGGGAGGACGATGCTGCCGGTGCACAGGAAGCATCCGATGCACAGAAGGAAAGCAGTACGGAGGAAACAAAAGGGGAAACAGAGCAGGGCGAAGCAGTTGTCTACACCTGTCCGAACTGCGGCGCCGAGATTGTGACCGATGCGACGACGGCAGCGACATACTGTTTCTACTGCCACAACCCGGTGGTGCTTTCCGGCCGGCTCTCGGGAGAATATATGCCGGATTTCGTGCTGCCGTTTAAGATCAGCAAGGAGCAGGCAATCGAGAAATTTTTGTCATTTGCGCGGAAGAAACGCTTTATTCCGAAGGACTTTTTCGAGAAAAACCAGGTACAGAAGATGACGGGTGTCTATTTCCCGTACTGGATTTACGGCGGAGACTTTGAGACGGATTACATGGCACGCGGCCGGAAGGTGAGAGTCTGGCAGACCGGTGATGTGGAGTACAAAGAGACCAGCATCTACGATGTCCGCCGGGAGGGCGAGGTCCGCGTGGACGGTCTGTCGCGCAATGCACTGAACAAGGCCGACCGCGATCTGATCGAATGCGTACAGCCATACCGTCTGGAGGAGATGCAGCCGTTTTCCATGGGGTACCTTTCCGGCTTTCAGGCGGAAAAGCGTGATATCGAACAGCAGCAGATCGCACCGGAACTGAAAAAAGAACTGGAGACGATGGCACGCGGCGCCATGCGGAATGAGGCGAACGAATATATCTCCCTCGAGCAGGAAAAAATGAACCTTTCCCCGAAGCAGGAGAACTGGCGTTACGTCCTGTTTCCCGTCTGGACGCTGACGTATCCGGGAAAGGACGGGAAGGTTTACTACTATGCGATGAACGGCCAGACCGGAACGATCAACGGCGATTTTCCCTATGAGCGGAAGAGAGCCCTTCTGACGTCGGCTGTGAGTGCTCTTCTGGTCCTGATTGTGATGCTGATAGGAGGGTATTTCGCATGAGAAGAATGAAAAAAGCAGGACAATATCTGCTCGGAATTTTTGCGGCCCTTCTGCTGTGCGGAGTTTTTTCTGTGAATATTGTAAAAGCCGAATCCCAGTATGTCTACGACAATGCATCACTTCTTTCCGATGAGGAGGAGCAGGACCTCGAGAGATCCTGTACAGAGTTCGAGCGCAATACAAAGCTCCATATGGTCATCCTGACCGAGCGCAGCAGTGGTTCCGAGGACTGTCAGGCGATTGCAGATGATTTTTATGACAAAAAGTATCCGAAAGAGCCAAACGGTGTCTGCTTCCTCATCGATATGGGACAGCGCCAGATTGTGATTTCGACATCTGGTATTATGCAGTATTACATGTCCGATGCGGAAATTGATGATATCCTGCAGGCGGCGCAGGGCTACGCGAAAGACGGCGACTATGCGGGAACCTTTGCAAAAATGATTACGATGACGCAGGAATGCTTCGACCGAGGCGTTTCCGATGCGGACTATCTGATTACAGAAGACGGTTCCATTATTCATTACCGCAAAATCAACAGCACGGAAGCTCTTATTTCTGTTATCGCAGCGGCTGCGACAGGAATTCTTGTTTATTTTGGAATCTGGAAGAGCTACAGACGAAAGAAAAACCGTGGTGCAAAGAGCTATGCGGATCTGAAACGCGTAAACATCAGAGACCGCAGGGATGCGCTGATCGACCGTCATGTATCGATGCACAAAATCCAGAAGGATGATGGAAACCACGGCGGAGGCGTTTCTGGCGGCGGAGGTGGCGGCGGAAGCACCGTTCACACTTCGTCGAGCGGAAACAGTCACGGCGGCGGAAGCATTGGCTTCTGAAAACCGATTCGAAAAAATTCCTTGCGTATTGTGTCGGAATATGATACGATCTTTCCTGTGAAAACAAATGTATTTCCTGGAAAGAGTATAAAGGTAGAGGATTGCCATGAGAGAAGAGAAAACAAAGTACTATGTAATCAAAGAAAAAGCGGTTCCCGAGGTTCTTTTGAAGGTCATCGAGGCCAAACGGTTGATGGATATGCAGGAGCTTACCGTGCAGCAGGCAACGGAAAAAGCGGGAATCAGCAGAAGCTCTTTCTATAAATACAAAGATGATATTCTTCCTTTTCATGACAATGCAAAAGGAAAAACGATTACGTTTATTCTGCAGATGGACGATGAGCCGGGACTGCTTTCCGATGTGCTGAAGATTATCGCCGAGTTTCACGGAAACATTCTGACCATTCATCAGACGATTCCGTTAAACGGCGTGGCGTCACTGACAATCAGCGTGGATATCGCGGAAGACCGGGGAGACGCCTCGGAGATGATCAACGAGATTGAGTCCAGACAGGGAGTTCATTATTTTAAAATTTTAGGACAGGAGTCCTGAAAAAGAAAAAGCAAGAGAGGGACAAAAGAGATGATTCAGATTGCAGTATTAGGATATGGCACCGTTGGTTCCGGCGTGGTAGAAGTCATCAACACGAACCATGACAGCATCAACAAGAGAGCAGAGAACGAGATTAATATCAAATACGTTCTGGATTTAAGAGATTTCCCGGGAGATCCAGTGGAAAAAGTGCTGGTACATGATTACGAAGTGATCGCAAACGATCCGGAGGTTGATATTGTTGTCGAGGTCATGGGCGGCGTTGAGCCGGCTTACACCTTCACAAAACGTGCGCTGGAGGCTGGAAAGAGCGTCTGCACATCCAACAAAGAGCTGGTGGCAAGACACGGTACCGAGCTTCTTGCAATTGCAAAAGAGCACGGCGCAAACTATCTGTTTGAGGCAAGCTGCGGCGGCGGTATCCCGATTATCCGTCCGTTAAACTCCTCCCTGACTGCAGATGAGATCGATGAAGTAACTGGTATCTTAAATGGTACCACGAACTATATCTTAAGCAAAATGGCAAGCGACGGTTCCGATTTCGCGGATGTATTAAAAGAGGCACAGCGCCTCGGCTACGCAGAGCGCAACCCGGAAGCAGATGTAGAAGGCTACGATGCGTGCCGTAAAATTGCGATTCTTTCTTCTCTTGCTTATGGAAAAGAAGTCAATTACGAAGAGGTTTACACCGAGGGAATCACAAAGATCACCGCAGAGGATATCAAATATGCGACCTCGATGGGAACCGCAATCAAACTGCTCGCAACAAGCCGCAAGGTGGGTGATCAGTATTACGCTATGGTAAGCCCGGTGATGATTGACGCGAAAAACCCGCTGTACAGCGTAAACGGTGTCTTCAACGCCATCTTCATCCACGGAAATGTACTGGGTGATGCCATGTTCTACGGAAGCGGAGCAGGAAAACTCCCGACCGCAAGTGCCGTTGTTGCCGATGTTGTAGACTGCGCAAAGAACAAAGGCAGAAACATCATGATGAGCTGGAGCGAGGAGAAACTGAACCTGCTGCAGATCGATGATGTGAAGAGCCGCTTCTTCGTCCGCGTATCCGGCCACGCTGCAGAGCGCCAGAGTGAGATCGAGGAGCTGTTCGAAAAAGTAGAAATCGTAGCAGTTCCAAGTCTGTCCGAGGAGTTTGCATTCATCACAGGCGAAATCACAGAGCAGGAGTACAGAGAAAAAGCAGAGAAACTCGACGGAATCCAGAGCAGAATCCGCGCGAGAATTTAAGATCTCGAAATAGACATAACTAAAAAGACGTTTCACAGCCGTAAAGCAAGGGGTGTGAAACGTCTTTTTAATTATCTTAAGATTTATTTTTAAAGATCTGTGCCGGATCCAAAGGAATCCGTATCATATCCCACCGGTTCCGATGCCGGATACAGGATATCTTTCCGTTCCTGATAGAACGCAGCCATCGTGATCTGCATATACGGCATCACCCATAAGAAGCCGATGGCGCAGGAGCAGGATGCGAGGATCTCAAGTCCTAAAAAGCTGAGGAGCAGCAGAATGTAGCGGAAGAAATTCTTTTTCATCAGCACAAAGCTCTGACGGATCGCCTGGATCGGGCCGATGCCGGGAGCGTCGTTCATCACGAAGGTGGAAAGGGAAAACGGAACCAGCACCAGCGTGGAAACGAGAGAGCCGATCAGCTTATAAACATAAACATTCATGAGCGAAGAAAGCTCGGCATCAATGGAAAGTGCTGTTCCAAGCGTCAGTTCCGCACTCGGGGAGGAAAGATACTGGAAGCCCGGAATGCTGGAAATCAGGGCGATCACGGAGCTGATGCCGTTGATGATAAGGAACATCAGCACGTACTGGTCCGGGTGGTGATAGAAAGCGTAGAGCATATCACCGACGGAAATCGGTTCCCCGCGCAGCGTTGAGAGGCAGATCTTTAAGTAGCCCGCCTGAAAGAGGCTGAGGAGCAGGGAAAACAGGAACAGCGTCAGATTCAGGAAAATGATATCGTACAGCGTTGTGCCTGAAAAAATCAGCGTCGGGATGAGGGAGCAGGAGAAGGTGAGAAACAGGTTGATCGCGGTTGCGCCCACCAGCGTGCCGCATCGGCCTGCCATGGCCTCACGGGCCTGCTTTTTCAGTTCTGAAAATTTCTGTTTTTGTCCGTTCATGAAAAATCCTTTCTGGTACCTAGATGGTATTTCCGTCGGTGGTTGTTCCGTTATCCGGTGTCATCTGGTATTCCTGCATGTACTGATTGTAATACCGCTCGAGCAGGTTGGTGCTGCCGCCGCTGACCATGTTGAAAAGCAGGAAAGCATACATGCAGATACCGACAATTATGCCGATGGTACAGCCCGCCAGACCGGCTTTTGCCGTGCCGCTCATGCGTCCTGCGCCGCGGCTTAAAAGGGCGAAGATCACGCCGAGCGAGCCGAAAAACAGGGAACCCATGTTGAGCATGAACAAAAAGGAGCAGATCGCCATGACCATCGAAGCGGCCGCAAGGGCCTGCGAACCTGTCCTGCGCGGCGGCTGTACGGGAGGCTGCTGCTGGTAATGCTGATACGGTCCGGGACGCTGGCCCTCAGGCACGCCGTACGGATGGGAGGACTGATAGGAATCTCCGGACTCATTGGTGTTTGGATCGTAATTTTCTGGTGTCATAAAATGTCCTTTCTTCTGCAAAAAAGCGCGGTTTCACACGCAGTCTGTCAAAAAAGCTATAGTAAAGATTTTATCATGTAAGGTTGACAAAAACAAGACCTATTGATAAGGTAATAGAGTGGCTGTTCCGCCAAGGGTCCCGCTTTTTATGCGGGAAAAACAGAGAAGGAACAGCGTGTTTTGGAAGAGACAACAGGAGGAATTTACCTATGGATATGAATCAGGTATTGGCAGCTGAGCTGAACGTCAAACCGTGGCAGGTAGAAGCTGCAGTGAAACTGATTGACGAGGGAAACACGATCCCTTTTATTTCACGATATCGAAAAGAAGCAACAGGTTCCTTAAACGATGAGATACTGCGAAATCTGTACGACCGTCTGATGTACCTGCGCAGTTTAAATGACCGCAAGGCCGTTGTCCTGGCGAGCATCGAGGAGCAGGGCAAGCTGACCGCAGAACTGAAAAAATCCATCGAAGAGGCCGCAACTCTCGTGGTTGTAGAGGATTTATACCGCCCGTACCGCCCGAAACGCCGGACGCGTGCGACGATCGCAAAAGAAAAAGGATTGGAGCCGCTGGCGAATATCATTCTTCTGCAGATGACAAAAGAGCCGCTCGAAAAAGAGGCAGAGGCTTTTGTTTCAGAAGAAAAGGAAGTCAAAACGGCAAAAGACGCCATTGCTGGTGCCTGCGACATCATCGCCGAGAGCATTTCCGATGAGGCCGATTACCGTATGGAGATCCGCCGCAGAACCGAGGCGAAGGGCCTGATCGTCTCGACAGCAAAGGATGAGAAAGCAGAGTCCGTTTACGAGAATTACTATGAGTTTTCCGAGCCGGTATCGAAAATTGCCGGACACCGTGTGCTGGCACTGAACCGCGGTGAGAAAGAAAAATTCCTGAACGTCAAAATTGAGGCGCCGACGGAAGAAATCCTGCGTTATCTCGAGAAAAAAATCATCACCAAAGAGAATCCGCAGACAAAGCCGGTTCTGCAGGCGACCATCGAGGATGCCTACAACCGTCTGATCGCTCCGGCCATCGAGCGTGAGGTCAGAAATCAGCTCACCGAAAAGGCAGAGGATGGTGCGATCAAGGTCTTTGGAAAGAACCTTGAGCAGCTTCTGATGCAGCCGCCGATTGCAGGCCAGGTTGTCCTTGGATGGGACCCGGCGTTTCGTACGGGATGCAAGCTGGCCGTTGTCGATGCGACTGGAAAAGTGCTCGATACCACCGTGGTTTATCCGACCGCGCCGACGAACGAGAAGAAGATTGCAACAGCAAAAGCGACCGTAAAAGATCTGATCCACAAATACGGCGTCACCCTGATTTCTGTCGGAAACGGAACTGCAAGCCGTGAGTCCGAGCAGATCATCGTCGAGATCTTAAAAGAGATTCCGGAGAAGGTTGCGTATGTGATCACAAACGAGGCAGGAGCATCCGTTTACTCTGCAAGCAAGCTGGCAACCGAGGAATTCCCGAACTTTGATGTCGGACAGCGAAGCGCCGCTTCCATCGCACGCCGTGTGCAGGATCCGCTGGCAGAGCTTGTCAAAATCGATCCGAAATCGATCGGCGTCGGCCAGTATCAGCACGATATGAACCAGAAGAAGCTCGGCGAGGCGCTCGGCGGTGTCGTTGAGGACTGCGTGAATAAAGTCGGTGTGGATCTGAACACGGCATCTGCGTCGCTGCTGGAATACATTTCCGGTGTCAGCAAGGTGATAGCAAAAAACATCGTGGCATACCGCGAGGAGAACGGCCGTTTCGAGAGCAGAAAAGAGCTCCTGAAAGTGGCAAAACTCGGACCGAAGGCGTTTGAGCAGTGCGCGGGCTTTATGCGCATCACCGGCGGCAAAAATCCGCTGGACGGCACAAGCGTTCATCCGGAGAGCTACGAGGCAGTCGAGAAGCTGTTTGCAAAGTTAAATATGAAGACAGAGCAGATCAGCGAGGGACCGACGGCGTTCTTCATCAAAGATTACAAAAAGATGGCAGAGGAGATCGGTGTCGGCGAGATTACGCTGCGCGATATCATCAAAGAGCTGCAGAAGCCTGGCCGTGACCCGCGTGACGAGATGCCGCGCCCGATCCTGCGCACCGACGTGCTCGATATGAAGGACCTGAAGGTCGGCATGATCTTAAAGGGAACCGTGCGCAACGTCATTGACTTCGGTGCATTCGTCGATATCGGCGTGCATCAGGACGGACTCGTCCACATTTCCCAGATGACGAAACGCTTCATCAAGCATCCGCTGGAGGCTGTGAGCGTCGGCGATATCGTGGAAGTGAAGGTCATCAGCCTTGATCTGGCGAAGAAGCGGATCGGGCTGTCGATGCTGCTGGATAAATAAAGTGTGATACGTGGGCTGCCCGAAAGAAAACAGGGGCAGCCCGCGGTGTATCAAAGGGGGATTACCATGAATGAGGAAGAAGTGCTGGTAGGACGGATTCAGGATCTGGCAGAGCAGTGTTATCACAGGGATGTTCCGTCACACACGGAGTTTCTGACGCTGGCGGAGCAGGATCTGTTCTACCGTACGGTAAATAAAATCCCGGGCGTGCGTTACGTGCTGTCCGGCGGATACGAGGCGGCAGAGCGGAAAGCGGCGCTGTTTCTGCCATCCTATGCAGAGGACGGTGATGCGTCGATGCTTCCGATAGCAGTCGTGCGCATCAGCCCGCTGAATGAAAAATTTGCGGATGCGCTGTCACACCGTGATTTCTTAGGATCACTGATGAATCTCGGCGTGGAGCGGTATAAGCTGGGAGACATTCTGATCGATGGAAACCAGGCGTATCTGATCTGTATGGCGGATATGGCGGACTACATCTGTGCGGAGCTGAAAAAAGTGCGCCATACGAGCGTGTACTGTGAAGTCGAGGCGGGACTGCCGGAGGAGCTGACGGAGCCGAAAACCGAGCGGAAAGAAGGCTCCGTCGCTTCCGTGCGGCTCGATGCGGTGCTGTCGCTGGCGTTCAGCAGTTCGCGGAGCAAAATGGTGCCGCTGATCGAGGGCGGCCAGGTGTTTATTAATGGAAAACTGGTGACGTCGCCGAGCGCGTCATTAAAAGAGGACGATCTCGTGACCGTGCGCCATATGGGAAAATTCCGCTATGTTGGCGTGCAGAATCAGACGAAAAAGGGAAGGCTGTACGTGGCTGTTGAACGATTTGTCTCATAATAGATATTTTGAGGAATTTTACCGGAAAAGACCATTGACAGTGTTTGTAAAAAGACGGTATTATAGAGGGTATGTAGAAGGTCCGCAGTTATGAGAATTTTCATGAAATTTTTCATACAGAAGCGGACTGCGAAGATTACGTATCAGGAAGGCAGGAAGAAAAATGGGAAAAATTATACTGACCGGTGACCGACCGACCGGCAAGCTGCATGTAGGACATTACGTTGGTTCACTGCGCCGCCGCGTAGAGCTGCAGAACTCCGGTGAATTCGATAAAATTTACATCATGATTGCAGACGCACAGGCGCTGACCGACAATGCGGACAACCCGGAGAAGGTGCGCCAGAACATTCTGGAGGTAGCACTGGATTACCTTTCCTGCGGACTTGATCCGGAAAAGAGCACCATCTTTATTCAGTCTCAGATTCCGGAACTGTGCGAGCTTTCTTTCTATTATATGAATCTCGTTACGGTTTCCAGACTGCAGAGAAACCCAACCGTAAAATCGGAGATCCAGATGAGAAACTTTGAGGCGAGCATCCCGGTTGGATTCTTCACCTACCCGATCAGCCAGGCAGCCGATATCACTGCATTCAAGGCAACGACCGTTCCGGTTGGAGAAGATCAGATGCCGATGATCGAGCAGACACAGGAGATCGTCCACAAATTCAATACAGTTTATGGCGAAGCACTTGTGCAGCCGAAGATTATGCTGCCGGAGAATGATTCCTGCAGACGTCTGCCGGGTATCGATGGAAAAGCGAAGATGAGTAAATCGCTCGGAAACTGCATTTACCTGTCCGAGGAGCCGGATGAGATCAAGAAAAAAGTCATGAGCATGTACACCGACCCGGATCACATCAAGATCACCGATCCGGGCAAGATCGAGGGAAATACCGTATTTACCTATCTCGATGCATTCTGCCAGCCGGAGCACTTCGAGCGCTATCTGCCGGATTACGCAAATCTCGACGAGCTGAAAGCACATTACCAGAGAGGCGGCCTTGGCGATGTCAAAGTGAAGAAGTTCCTGAACAATGTACTGCAGGAGACCTTAGAGCCGATCCGCAATCGCAGAAAAGAGCTGGAAAAAGACATTCCGGCGATCTATGAGATGCTGAAAAAAGGCAGCGAAGAGGCAGAAAAAGTTGCCGCTCAGACACTGGCGGATGTCAAAGCAGCCATGAAAATCAACTATTTTGATGATCTGGACCTGATCCGTTCCCAGGCAGAGCGTTACGGCAAATAATTACCAATAGAAGATGAATGGAAAAAGCGGACATTATGGTTCCGCTTTTTCTGTTGCAGGGCGGACGAAAGTTCGAAGTCCTGCGGTCGGAGAGGATAGCATATGGTCATACATGGATTTCAAAAGCTGACGCTGCTGGATTACCCGGGCAAGGTGGCGTGCACACTGTTTTCGGGCGGATGTAATTTCCGCTGCCCGTTCTGCCAGAACGGAAATCTCGTGCAGCATCCCGAATGGGAGCCGGTGATTCCGGAGGAGGAGATTTTTGCAGTGCTTGAAAAGCGGCGCGGCGTGCTGGACGGCGTCTGCGTGACGGGCGGTGAGCCGACGCTGGATCCGGATCTGGAGCGGTTCGTGACGAAAATTAAGGAACTGGGATATCTTGTGAAGCTCGATACGAATGGATACCGGCCGGAGATTTTGAAAAAGCTGGTGGAAGAGAAGAAAATCGACTACGTCGCCATGGACATCAAAAACGCGCCGTCCCGGTACGGCGAGACGGCGGGCGTGAAAAAGATCGATGTGATGCGGATCAATGAGTCGGTCGAGTTTTTAAAGAGCGGCATGGTGGACTATGAGTTCCGGACAACGCTCTGCAAAGAGCTGCATGGAAGGGAAGAGATCGAAGCGATCGGAAAGTGGCTTTCCGGGGCAAAACGGTACTTCCTGCAGAATTATCGGGAATCGGATTATGTGATTGATCCGAGGTTCTCGGGGTATGCGAGGGAACAGCTCGAACAGTTCTGCGAGATCCTGCGCGGAAAGATTGAGACGGTGGAGATCCGCGGCGTGGATTAAAAAACGCTTTAAAGCGTGCGGTACCAGTAGCCGAAGCGGGCATCGGGCGCGAGCTCGGAGGGGCGCATCGCCTGCTTGAAGTGGAAAAAGCCGAAGAGGCTTGCCATGAACTGCTCATTCGGCGTGTAGACGCCGGGGACGCCGAAATACCAGAGTTCCTGCTGGTCGCGGTTCCGGGCGAGGAGCAGATGGCGATAGGACGAGGAGCCATGGAGGACGAAGCGGTTCGCATCCACCGAAAGACCGGCGGCGCGGAGCTGTGGAAGATCGTCGAGTGAGAGGCGCAGGCAGTCGGTCAGATCATCATCTGGGAACGGATGGAACTCCGGGAACTGGTCCTGAAGCTGGAGATAGAGAGCAGCCCGGGACGGCGGCACGGCTGCTGCGGCGGGAAAATCGGCGGAAGTCATATGTAGCGGCTGGGCGGCAGAATCCGGGATGGGCTGCGGCGGTTCCGGGTTGGCAGAGGGATAGCTTTCTGCGGTTTTCACAGATTCCGCGGATGCGGGATGGAGTGTGTTGGCGGATGATTGCGTGATCCTGTCTGCAGGAACGGTGTTTACCGTGTCAGTTGATGTGGATTCTGTGGAGACGGTGGATTCCGGGCTGGAATTTTGTGGATAAGGTTCGGAATTGCTGCTGAATTCTGTGGAAAGTTCATCGAACTGTGCTTTGGAAGCGTCTGATGATGGCAGGGACTGCGCAGGTACGGCGGGATCCAGAGGTTCGGGTGTTTCGGCAGTTTTCTCTTCGGTCGGTCTGGTACCATTGTCTTCGGAGGTTTTGGGCTCCTGCGGGAGCGTGGGAGCGAAAAACTCCGGCTGAATCGGAAGATCGTCCCACTGGGTGGCGATGACGCCGGTCTGGCGGCAGAGCAGGATCAGACCGCCAAGCTCGTCGAGCGTGACATCCGTCTGCCCAATGGCATCGGAGTGCGTGAAGAGTTTTCCGCTCGTAGAAGAGCGCCCCGCAAGGAGATTTCCGAGCGGAATGCCGTACATCCGCCCTGACCGGCGGATAAATCCGTAGACCGTGACCGAGGTCTCCGGCGGAAGAGACGGCGATTTGATCTGGAAGTCCATGCGGCAGAAGCCGTTCTGCGACTCCACGCGGACAAAGCCGCAGCATCCGCCCTTGCGGTTGTTCGGGTATTCGTATAGATAGGCAATGAAACGCCGGTAATCAGACATAAAAACCTCCTGCATAGAAGTAAAAAGAGTAGAAAAAGATACTGCGCTACAGTTCACGATATGCGGGAAGGACAGAAAATATACGCAGAGAAGAAAGGAAGTGCACAATGGAAGAAGAAACAAAGCTGGAAACGCCGGAGGAAAAAACGCACCGGAAAGAACGGGAACGCTTCATGCGCCAGGCGATTACGCAGGCGAAGAAAGCGGAAAAGCTGATGGAAGTGCCGATCGGCTGTGTGATTGTGTACGAGGGAAAGGTGATTGCGCGGGGGTATAACCGCAGAAATACGGATAAAAACACGCTGTCCCACGCGGAACTGAATGCGATCCGGAAAGCCAGCAAAAAGCTCGGCGACTGGCGGCTGGAGGGCTGTACGTTGTATGTCACCCTGGAACCGTGCCAGATGTGCGCCGGTGCGATCGTACAGGCGAGAGTCAGCGAAGTCGTCATCGGCAGCATGAACCCGAAGGCGGGCTGCGCGGGATCGATCTTAAATATGCTGGAAATGCACGAGTTTAACCATCAGGTGAAGGTCGAGCGCGGCGTGCTGAAAGAAGAGTGCTCGGAGATGCTGAGTGCGTTTTTCAGGAGACTGCGGGTGGTGAAAAAGAAGAAAAAAGAAGAGAGGAAGAGGGCGGAAGAAGGGAAAGAATAAAAGGAGAGGCAGCATCGGGATGGGATGCTGCCTGAGGAAGATTATTTGTTTGAGTAAGTTGCACTTTCGAATATTTCCGTAAAAAATACAATCCCCGTATTTCTATCGGAAACCATCGAAAAAATCATTGACGAATCCCGAAAAAAGCACTATAATATATGATGTATTTGACAAAATACGGAGAAGTACCCAAGAGGCTGAAGGGTCTGGCTTCGAACACCAGTAGGTCGGAAACGGCGCAAGGGTTCAAATCCCTTCTTCTCCGCTATGCAAAAAAGAGACAGCAAAAAGATTGAAAAATCGAAAAAGCTGTCTCTTTTTCTGTGAGAAATTATGAAATAGATGCAAAACAAAAGAAACAAAGACAGAAAAAACATCGCCAGTTCACGAAAAGGGACCGATGCACAACAAAGCAAAATAAAAAGGAGAGACAATACATGGCGCAGTTACCACAGGAATTTCTGACCCGCATGCAGGACATGCTGGGCGATGAATTTGATGCATTTTTAACTTCCTACGACGCACCCCGCACAGCCGGGCTGCGTGTGAATACAAAAAAATGCCGGACCGAAGATTTCCCGCCGCTTGTTCCGGGAACGTGGAAGAAAATTCCGTGGATTCCAAACGGCTATTTCGTGCCGGACGGCATGCGCATGGGCCAGTCTCCGCTGTATGCGGCAGGCGTCTTCTATCTGCAGGAGCCAAGCGCCATGACCCCGGCGTCCCGCCTCCCGATCGAACCGGGTGAGCGTGTGCTCGATCTCTGCGCCGCACCGGGCGGCAAGGCAACCGAGCTGAATGCGCGCCTGAAAGGAACCGGCCTTCTCGTCGCCAATGACATCAGCAACGCCCGCGCCAAAGCACTGCTGCGCAATCTGGAGCTGTTCGGAAGCGAAAACGTGCTTGTCACCAATGAGACACCGGCAGGCCTTGCAGACGTATTCCCGGGCTTCTTCGATAAAATCCTCGTGGATACACCGTGCTCCGGCGAGGGCATGTTCCGGAAAGACGAGGCAGTCATCGGCACCTGGACCCCGGAGCGGCCGGATTTCTTTGCGGATCTGCAGCGCGAGATCACCTCGAATGCTGTCAAAATGCTGCGTCCGGGCGGCCTCATGATGTATTCGACATGTACCTTCGCCCCGCAGGAGGACGAGGGAACCGTTTCTTTCCTTCTGGAAAACTTCCCGGAAATGGAACTGATCGAGATGGAAGGCTACGAAGGTTTTTCAAAAGGCAATCCAGTCTGGGGAAACGGCGATCCGGAGATCGAAAAGACCGTGCGCATCTGGCCGCATAAAATGAACGGCGAGGGCCATTACCTTGCCCTGTTCCGCAAAAAAGGCGAAGCCATTCCTTATGAGACAGAAGAAAAACCGATCGAAAAGAAAAACAAAAAACAGAAAAACCGGAAAAAAGACCGCGGAACGGAAGCACCGGGTCCGTCGAAAGCAGAAAAACAGATCCTTTCCGATTTCCTGTCCCGGATGACAGCACCGATCCCGGTTGAGGAACTGGAAGTCCGCGCCGGAAAAGTATACCATTCCCCGTCCCTGCCGGATGGCGTGCGGAATCTTCATTTCCTGCGGAACGGTCTGTATCTCGGTGAACTGAAAAAAGACCGTTTCGAGCCGTCACAGCCGTTTGCCGTGACACTCTCCGCGGACAAGTTCAAAGATTACATGAATTTAAAGGCAGATGACGAGCGTACCGAAAAATATCTCCACGGTGAGACAATTTCCGTAGAGCCGGGAGAGACCGCATCGCCGTCGGGCTGGAAGCTGGTCTGCGTCGATGGATTCGGCCTTGGATGGGGCAAACTGGTCAATGGAACCTTGAAAAATAAGTACCCTGTTGGATGGAGAAAGTAGAAAAATCATGCCAGTTTTTGCAGGAAAAACGTCGAAATATTACAAAGTTATTAACAGAAATTAAAAAAGACTTTCATTTCAGACATACTTGTGTTATAATGGCAAAGTACGGCGGGAAAAAAGGCCCATTTTCCGCAGTAACTTGGAGTGACAATCAGCAACAGAACGTAATAAGTATGAGGTGTACGACATGAAAAAAAAGAAATTATTCAGCCTGGTTTTGGCCACAGTGCTTACGGCAGCAACCGTTCTGCCATGCTATGGTGCCAGTACAAAGGAGAAAATTTCAAATGCTCAGGCAGAACAGGCTGCCGCACAGTCTCAGCTTGACAGCATACAGAGCAGGATTGACGAACTCAATTCCAAAAAGGGACAATCAGAAGAATATCTTTCCGAACTGAACCAGCAGCTGGACGATCTGCAGAACCGTCTGCAGGAGCTTCAGGATCAGTATGATGCGAAGCAGAACGAACTGGTACAGATTCAGGCAGATCTGGAAGATGCAAAAGCAAAAGAAGAAGAGCAGTACGAGGCGATGAAGCTCCGTATCCAGTATATGTATGAAAATTCCTCCGGAAACGGATACATGGCAATGCTCTTTTCTTCCAAAAGCATTTCAGAGCTGATCAGCCGGGCAGAATACATACAGAAAATTTCCGATTTCGACCGCGATCTTATGCAGGAGTATGAGGACACGGTAGACCAGGTAAAAGAAAAAGAAACACAGGTGCAGGAAGAGCAGGCAGCGATCGTAGAACTGCAGCAGCAGAGCAGCGATCAGCAGGAAGCCATTCAGGAGCTGTACGCAGCAGCTTATCAGGAACTCCGTACCTACTCCGCAGAGCTGGACGATGCAAAATCCAGCGAGAGTGCACTGGTAGATGAAATCAACAGCAAAGCAGATGCAATCAATGACCTGATCCGTCAGGCGAAAGAAGAGGAGATTGCAGCGCAGAAGAAAGCAGAAGAGGAAGCAGCCGCAGCAGCCGCCGCACAGCAGGCTGCCGCAGAAGCTGAGGCTGAGGCCGCCAGAAAACAGGCAGCCGAGGCCGCAAGAGTCGCAGCCGCAGAAGCAGCAAATGCCGCAGCGAAAGCAGATACCGATACAAGCAGCAGCTCCGGAAGCAGTTCTTCGGACAGCAGCGCATCCTCCACGACAACGGGGAGTCCATCCGCGTCAGATACTTCCAGCAGCTCCTCCAGCGGAACATACCTTGGAAGATTTAAACTGACAGGCTATTGCTCCTGTTCCATCTGTACCGGACAGTGGTCCGGCGGATCCACCGCGAGCGGAACCACACCGACCGCCGGCAGAACGATCGCCATGGGCGGTGTACCATTCGGAACGAAACTGATGATCAACGGCCAGGTTTACACGGTAGAAGACCGCGGAACCGCTTACGGCCACGTAGACATCTTCTGCAGCAGCCATTCCGAGGCGCTGAGCTTCGGCGTGCAGTATGCAGATGTATATCAGCTGAGCTGAGAAACAAAGATAAGAGATATGCCGGAACAGAACTTCCGGCATATCTCTTTTTTTGACTTTCTCAGAAACTGTCATTCTAAAATAACACCAAAAAGGCCGCAAACCTGTGTAAAATGTACCTTTTGAAGCAATAATAAAAAAAATTAAAAAAAATTCAAAAAAGGTGTTGACATTCCTATAGACATCATATATAATAGCTATTGTTGACGGACGAGAGTTCAGAAAACAAATAAAATCGAAGCGTGGCTCAGTTTGGTAGAGCGCTGCGTTCGGGACGCAGAGGTCGTGGGTTCGAATCCCGTCGCTTCGACTGGAATGAAAATGCCGAAAGCCTTGACAATCAAGAGCTTCGGCATTTTTTCGTATGTCAGAAAGAGAACAGGAAACAGTACACGAGGAGGAAATTTTTGTGAAAGCATTATTTTTTGATATTGATGGAACGTTACTGAGTGAGATTACAAAAGAAATTCCGCAGAGCGCGCTCGATGCATTGAAAAAGACAGCGGAAAAAGGAAATCTTACGTTTATTAATACCGGCCGCACCTGGTCGGAGCTGCCCGAGGAGCTGAAAAAGCTTCCGTTTTCCGGATTTCTGTGCGGCTGCGGGACCTATCTGCGCCGGGACGGCGAAATTCTGATGCATCAGACGATTCCGAAAAAGCGCTGTGAGGAAATCCCGGTTATTTTAAAGGCGTGCAGGATCGGCATGATTCTGGAGGGAACGGATAATGTTTATTTTTCGTCGGAGGTATCCCGTTTTCGGGAGGTCGAGCAGACCCGTGCCTATTTCGCTGCTGTCGGAATCGGACTCGCGGAGACAGCGGAGACAAAAGGAATCATTTACGATAAATTTTGTATCGTAACCGATGCACAGTCTGATATAGAACGTATGTACCGTGAATTTGAGCAGGAGTTTGATATCATGGATCGCCGCGGCGGTGTATACGAAATCGTTCCGCACGGCTGCAGCAAAGGAACAGCTGTGGACTATGCGCTGAAACAGTTTCAGCTGGAGAAAGAAGATGCATACGTATTTGGCGACAGCAGCAACGACCTTACCATGTTCCGGTGCGGCGCACACACCATTGCGCTTGGAAAACATGATGAGGTTCTGGATCCGTACACAGAGTACGTAACCGATACCGTCGAGCGGGACGGCGTGGCAAAGGCGATGGAGCATTACGGATTGATCTGATAGAAAAACAGAAAAAAGAAAGCGAAGGGGCGCATTTGAAAAGAAATTTTCAGGTGCGCCCCTTTGGTTGCAATTTTCTGAAAAAGGAAACAAGAAAAGCAGCGTCTGAAAAGGTATGTGCATTGCAAAGTAAAAAATTTCGTGGTAATATAAAAATGAGTTTTTATGTATATTTGTAATGATACCAGGAGGTGAGCGTTCAGAAGTTCCATGGAAACAGAAAAAAATCAGATAAATAAAAAAAGCCTCAGATACCGTTTTACAGCAGGAACGATCGGAGTAAGTGTCTGGCAGCAGGAATGAATGCTCACTTGGCAAAGCCTATGAAAATTGAAAACATAAAGAGAATTTTGTATGAATATTGTGTGTAGTGGCTGCAACTTCTCAAATCCGTATACCTGTTTTTCACGTTTTGTAGGATATTATAACGTAAATGTAAAACTGGCAGGGACAGGTTCTCTGTATACAGATAAAAGCAGGATAATGAAGCATAAAACAGAGAGAGGATTTTTATAAAATGGAAAAGTATGAAGACAAAATATATTCTTTAGGTGAGGCTGTAACGGGACAGACACAGGCTATGTCACAGGCTATGTCACAGGCCGTACAGAAAACACTGGAAAATAATGGCGGGGTAGGTATAATGACAGGATCTTATGACCAAAACCTGTCTATTTTGTCTGTGAATAATCTGCTGTTGCATAGTACAGGATATACATTCGATACTTTCATGGAACAGACAAAAGGCTCATTGAGAAACTTCTTTTATGACGAGGAAGATAGACAGGAGCGAGACCATTTTTTGCAGCTTCACGGAACAGGGGAAGCACAGATCCTTACAGCAGACGGTACAGTGAAAAATGTACGGCTTTGTAAAGAGGATGCGACAGATGAGGCGGGCAGACAGATCTGGGTTATGTCCGTACAGGTCAACTGGGATCATGTAAATTTGACACTGCTCAATGAGGCTATCTGTTCCGGCTTCTGGTATTTTGACTGTGACGAAAACAGTGAGATTGTGAATGCAAACTGGAGTCATGAATTCCGAAAAATGCTTGGCTATCATGACACTCTGGACTTTCCGAATAAACTGGAATCCTGGTCAGATCTTCTGCATCCACAGGATAAAGAAAGAGTAATGGTGCAGCTTCAGGCGGCAATTAAGGATAAGACGAACCAGATAAAATACCAGGTAGAGTATCGTATGAGAATGAAGGATAATCAATACCAGTGGTTTCGGGCATCGGCAGAAGTAATACGCCGTCTGGATGGTTCTGCCAGCAGGATTGCCGGGATTTTTATTAATATTGATGCGGAAAAAAAAGAGGCCATGCAGGCACAAAAATCTGCTGCTTTCCACCGGGCTTTTACGAAAGCAGACCTGTGTGAGTATTATGTAAATCTGGAAGCGAATACTTTTGATACCTTTAAGGTTGAACCGTCCCTGATGACAGTCTTTGAACAGAGTCATACATGGGATGAACTGATCCGTCATTTTGTGGATTCCTATGTTGTGGAGACAGATAAGAAGGCGGTATCCTCTTTTTACGACCGTGGTTATATTGCAGAAAGGCTGAAGGGTCTGGAAACCGAATTGGCTTTAGAGTGCCGTATCACTCTGAATGGAGAAGAACGATGGGTCCGCAATGTGGTCATACGTGGCGAAATAGAGGATTCAGAATATGCCATGATCTTTCTGCGTGATATCACAGAGACAAAGGTAGAGAGCGCACGGCATCTGCAGATGGCAGCGGATAATGCTTCCATGGAGCAGATAATTCAGAGTATTGTGCGTCTGGTTGACCGCTTTGTTGTCTGTGATCTGGAAAATGACAGATATGAATTCTATAACCTGAATGGACAGATGCTATATAAACCTTTGGGATTCTATCATGATTTTCAGATGCAGGTTCTTGAAAAGTATAAGACACTGGAACCATTGGAAACTATGGACATCCTGATCGCACCGGAAAATATCCGGAAGAATCTGAAAAGTGAAAATGATATTTATAAGTTTGAGTACTGCAGCCTGGATGAAAAGACTTATAAGATCGCTTCTTATATTCCTTTGGAATGGAAGAATGGAAAGCTGGAAAAGGTATTGCTGGCATCCATGGATGTGACACAGGAGAAGAAAGCAGAGATTGAATCCCGTCAGGCACTGAAAGAGGCTTACCGGTCTGCAGAAAATGCAAACCGTGCGAAAACAGAATTCCTTTCCAATATGTCACACGATATCCGGACACCGATGAATGCCATTGTCGGCCTGACAGCAATTGCAGGAGCAAATATTGAGAGCCAGGACAGAGTCATTGAATGTCTCAGCAAAATTACAAAATCAAGCCGTCATCTGCTGGGGCTGATTAATGAAGTGCTGGATATGGCACGTATTGAAAGTGGAAAAATGACGCTGGCACAGGAGGATTTCAATCTGCCAGATCTGGTGGATAATCTTATAACACTCACAAAACCGGTGATTGATGAACATAAACACAATTTAGATATACACATTAATCACATTGAACATGAGAGTGTCTGTGGTGACAGCCTGAGAATCCAGCAGGTATTTGTGAATCTGATGAGTAATGCGGTCAAGTATACACCGGATGGTGGGAATATTACTTTTTCCATAGAGGAAAAGCCAAATGGATTTTCGGAACTTGGATGCTATGAATTTACGATTGAGGATAATGGGATCGGTATGTCACCGGAATTCCAGAAAATCATGTTTGATCCTTTCAGCCGCGCAGATGACCATCGGACAACCAGAGTCCAGGGAACAGGTCTGGGAATGGCAATCAGCAGAAATATTGTGAACCTGATGAATGGTAATATTAAAGTGGAAAGCACCTTACATAAGGGAACTAAAATTACAGTAACAATTTATCTGGAACTTCAGGAAAAAGAAAAAGAACAGGACAGAAATCTGATGAATCTACCTGTTCTGGTTGTGGATGATGATAAGACATGCTGTGAAAGTACAGTTGCCACATTGAAGGAGATTGGGATTACAGGCGAATGGGTTCTCTCCGGCAGAGAAGCCGTTGAGCGCTGTTATGCACATCATGAGCTAAAAAATGATTACTTTGCTGTTATTTTAGATTGGAAAATGCCGGATATGGACGGAATTGAAACAGCCAGACAGATCCGGAAACGGATAGGGAAAGAGATTACCATTATTGTACTGACATCTTATGAATTCAGTGAGATCGAAGAAGAAGCAAAGGCTGCAGGCGTAGATGCTTTTATTGCAAAACCGCTGTTCCGTTCCCGTTTGACGGCTACATTGCGGCAGTTTACTTCTGGCAGAAAAGAAAAAACAGCAAGAAATTATCTGGATGAGCTGTCTGAAGCAGATTACACAGGAAAAAGAATTCTGCTGGTCGAGGATAATGAGTTAAACAGAGAAATTGCTGTTGAAATTCTGCAGATGACCGGGGCGGAAGTGGAAACGGCAGAAAATGGAAAAATTGCAGTTGAAAAAGTAGAAGCTTCTCCGAAAGGCTTGTATGACCTTATTTTTATGGATATCCAAATGCCCGTCATGAATGGTTATGAGGCAACCGCAGCAATCAGGAGCCTTCCGGGTGAACAGGGAAAACTACCGATTGTTGCCATGACAGCAAATGCTTTTGCAGAAGATGTACAGCTGGCAAAAAATACAGGCATGAATGGACATATCGCGAAACCGCTGGATATGAATAAGCTGAATGATGTTCTGGAAAACTGGCTGTAATTGTTTCCCAATTATTGAATTAATGATTTTATCAGGAAAGAATGAGGAAAATACGAGGATGAAAAAGGCAAAACAATGTCTGATAGCATTACTGCCAGGTGTGCTTTTAACAATTACTGTTTTGTCTGGCTGTGGACAATCTCAAAAAGCAGTATCTAAAAATGACGATCACCTTACCGTGTATCTGTGGGAAAATCGTTTAATGAAAAATATTGTACCCTATATCCATGAGCAGTTTCCAGATCAGGATATTGAGTTTATTACCGGTAACAATGATACCGATTTATACAGCTATTTTGAGGAACATGGTGAACTGCCGGATATCATAACCGTACGTCGATTTTCTGGAAAAGATGCACAGGATCTGGAGCCATATCTAATGGATTTTGCTTCTTATGACGTGGTTTCCAGGTATTACTCCTATGCATTGCAATATTATAAAAATTCAAAAAATGAGATTCAGTGGCTTCCTATCTGCGGTATACCGCAGACGATTATTGCCAACAAGACATTGTTTGAACAGTATGGAATCAAGATACCGAAAAACTATAAGGAATATGCACAGGCATGCCAGCAATTTTATGATAATGGTATAAAACCGTATTCCCTGGATCTTGCAGAAGACTGGTCTGCTCATGAGGTGATTCAGACAGGTGCAATTGGGGAATTCATGAGTCTGGATGGAATCGAATGGAGAAGCTCAGCTGAAAGTGCATCAGGGGATATCGCGTTTGATGATGCGTTATGGAAACGTATTTTTTCAGAAACCAATACATTTTTGAAGGACTCACATTTTACAAGTGATGATATCAGCGTCGATATTAATACTGCAACGCAGATGTTCCTTGAGGGAAAAGCAGCAATGTTTCATGGTTATCCGGCACTTATGCAGGAATTTCAGGAACAGATGGATGCAGAATTAACTCGTATACCGTTTTTTTCACAGATTTCGGATGAAGCTTTTATAAATATGACCCCTTCTCTGAATATTGCATTTAACAAAGAACTGGAAAAAGATCAGGAAAAACTGGACCTGGCATTCGATGTCCTGGAGTGTATGATTTCAAAAGAAGGACAAACATTGATCGCAGATGGAAAGGGTGTAATTTCATTAAATGTAGATGTTCCAAACATGATGGAAGATGTACCTGGACTGGAAGATGAAATTAATAATAATTCTGTTTATATCCGATATTCTGCTCAAAAATCATTTTATGCCAGTCTTGAGGCTGTTCACGGATTATTGTCAGGGGAAATGGATGAAACACAGGCTTATGATGCTTTTCGCAGCACAATGAACAGTAAGGATTCAAAAGAAGAAACCACAGTTAATTTTGAAAATGAATATTCCATTTCGCTAAATGATAAAAACGGTCGTGATGCGGCATCTTCTATGTTAACTACGATTAGAGAAGAAAAGGATGCTCAGCTGGCTTTGGCACCATATTATTATTTTACTTCCTCCATTTACAAAGGGGAGTGTACCTGCAGCCGGGTTGGTCTGATGACAGCAAAGAGTTTAGATACACCATTATACCTGGCAAAAATCAATGGCAAAGAGATTTATGAACTTGCGGAGAAATATCTTGCTGATTCTGATGAGAAATTCCATATAACCAATAAATATGAATTACCAATTGCATCCGGTATGAAAATAATCGTTAGGCAGGAGGAAAACGGATTCTCATTAAAGGACATAGAAGTAAATAAGAAAAAAATAGACAAAGACAAGGAGTGCTCTATTCTTCTTACAGAAACCACAATGTCTGTTTTGAAAAAAATAAATCCGGAATGTGAGATCAGGCAGCTTGGTAACACAACATTATCAAGTGCATGGACCGCAGCAATGGAAAACGGACAGCAGCCGTCAGCACCGGAAGATTATATAGAGGTTGAAAAATAAAAGTGGGAACAGAACAGGCGAAAACAAAAAGAAAAAAGATGATAGTACCATTGTTCTTTTTAATTCTTATCTTTTTAAACTTAATTTTTGTAAAGCTCCTTTTGAACAGGATGAACAGCTATATCGCAGAAAACGGGAAAAGCAGTATGGGAGCAGTTGTTGAACAGATACAGCAGACCTATGATCTGCAGGTGAATGGATACTACAGTCGGCTGCATATGCTTGAGGATTTTCTTACTCAAGAGGGAGTGAGATCTATTGAACTGGATAGAAACAAGAAGTTCTTTGAGGCATGGCAGAAAGAATCTGAAAGTACACTTATATTTCTCCAGGAAAATGGAAAGGCAATAACCACTGATGGAACAAAACTTCGGGTTGACATGCCAAGTAAACTTTTGTTGGATTTGAGGAACGGATATAATATTGGAAAATTGGTTACTCTTGATTACAACCAGAAGAAAAAAGATGGTTATCTGGTTGCAATTCCATGTCAGGAATATACGATTAAGGGGGAAACTTATACGGCAATTGGAACCTTGTATGATCATTCAAAATTAGATTCCATGTTAAGTGTGAAAAGCTATAACGGGAATGCGTATCTGTTTATGCTGGATAACGACGGAAATATTACTTATACAAATCAGAAAGAAGATAAATTTTTCAGGAACTATTTCTTGTTAAAGCATTTAAAAGGAGATCAGGCTATCACTGAGGAAGAGGCTGATTCTCTTCAAAAAAAGCTGGATGGCAGAGAACAGGGGGTAGAACTTGTGGAAAGTGACAAACCTTACTATCTGGGATACTGTCCGATAGAAAATAATAACACCATGCTGATTTGTATTGTAGAAAAAAGTGTTGTAGATAATGTACTGAGAGATTATCAGAAAACAATAGTGTTTGAAACAATACTCATGGCAGGTTTTATACTTTTGCTTTTTGCCGGATTATTCTACAGTATTTCCAGACGCAGTCTTGCTGAGCAAAAAGCTGAATACGAAAAAAGAAATAATGAGATTCAGACGCAGGCAATGAAGGAAATGGAGGAGTCCAATAAAAAACTGAAAAAAGCAAAGAACATTACAACGGAAGCCTTGCAGACCGCTGAAAATGCAAATAAGGCGAAAACAGATTTCCTGTCCAATATGTCACATGATATTCGTACACCAATGAATGCAATTATCGGCATGACATCATTGATCAGACATGATGCCGGTAATAAAGCGAAAGTAATAGAGTATGCAGATAAAATAGACATTTCATCACAGCATCTGTTAGGAATCATTAATGATGTTCTGGATATGAGCAAAATTGAGGCAGGAAAAACAGTTTTTAAGTATACCGATTTTTCCATCTTGGATTTTATTACAGAACTCAATACCATATTCCATTCACAGATAGACGAAAAAAATCAGACTCTTACAATCATAAAAGAAAACATCCGGCACGAGTGGGTGAACGGAGATCAGGTTCATCTGATGCAGATTTTCAGCAACTTGGTTTCTAATGCAGTGAAGTACACGCAGGAAGGTGGAAAAATTCAGTTTCTGGTAGAAGAATGTGAGACAAAATCATCTGTCTACGCAAAGTACCGTTTCTTAGTCAGCGATAATGGCATGGGAATGTCGGCAGATTTCAAAGATACAATTTTTGATGCTTTTACTCGTGCTGAAAGTTCTATGACGAATAAGATACAGGGAACTGGTCTTGGAATGGCTATTACTAAAAATCTGGTTGAAGCAATGGGAGGCACCATTGATGTGGAGAGTGAACTGGGCCAGGGAAGCTGTTTTGAGGTTCTTATAGATCTGAGAATAGCAGAAGATAGATTTGTTTCTTCAGCAGAACAGGCAGAAAAGGATGAACCGGCTGGCAATGTCCTGAAAGAAATGAGGTTTCTGTGTGCAGAGGACAATGAGCTGAATGCAGAAATCCTGATGGAATTGTTAAAGATTGAGGGTGCAGAGTGTACAATCTGTGAAAATGGTAAAAGGGTCTTAGAGGCATTTGAGCAGTCTGCTCCGGGGGATTATGACATGATCCTGATGGATGTGCAGATGCCGGTTATGAATGGTTATGAGGCAACAAAAGCAATCCGAAGAAGCTCCCATGAACTGGCAAAGACAATTCCAATCATTGCTATGACCGCCAATGCGTTTTCTGAGGATATTCAGCATTCTCTGGCAGCCGGTATGAATGCCCATGTTTCAAAACCGGTTGAGATGAAGGTACTGGAAAAGACGATCAGAAGCATAAAATCCGGCGGGGGGCACCGAAATGCAGCTCATTGAACAGTGACAAATGGATATGGAAAAGAGCTGATGAAAGAATCTGGCATTGCCAGAACTTTCAATCAGCTCTTTTTTAGCATCAGTTCCCTCTTGACATTTTTTCATTTCCTGCTATACTTATCAAAAGTAATTACTAAAGATAACTAATTTTTAAACAGAAAGGAACCTTTTCCATGACACAGGAAAAATTAAAGCAGTTCCTGGATGCGTGTTTTGATGCAAAGCGTCTGATCGAGAAGCTCCCGGACCTGCCGGACGGTATGAAGCCGCGGCAGGTGCATGTGCTGGATGCGGTGAATGAGATTCAGAAAAAGCAGGGCTTCTGCCGCGTCAGCGACATCAGCAGCTATATGAACACAACGCTGCCGAGCATCACCAAGCTGGTGCAGGAACTGGAGGAGAGAAATCTTCTCGTGAAACAGGCGGATGAAAAAGATAAGCGCGTGATCAACCTGACACTGACCGAAGAGGGAAAAGAGTTTGTGGAACTCCGCGTGACGCACTTTCACGGGGAATGGGCATCCCGCCTGCCAGATCTGGACGACGCGGTGGTGGACGAATTTGTGCATGCAATCACACGGATGCAGGAAACGATGCCGGGAATAAAAGGAGTGAAAAACAATGGCAAAAGAAAATAAGAAAGAAGTATCGTTTGTAGAGGGACCGATTTTCCAGTCCCTGATCCGCTTTGCGCTGCCGGTGCTCGGCGCGCTGATTCTGCAGGCGGCTTACGGTGCGGTCGACCTTCTCGTGGTCGGCTGGTTCGGCGATGCGTCGAGTATTTCCGCTGTCGGAACCGGAAGCAACTTCATGCAGATGGTAACACTTATCATCACCAGCCTTGCGATGGGTTCGACCGTTATGATCGGCCAGCACATCGGCGAGGGCAAGCCGGATAAGGCCGGCAAAACCGTGGGAACCTCGATTGTTCTGTTCGCCATCATCGGTGTCGTCATGACGGTGATTCTGGAGCTGTTCGCAGGCCCGATCGCCAATATTTTACAGGTCCCGGCGGAGTCTTTTGACAAAACCGTCCTCTACCTGCGGATCTGTTCCGGCGGTATTCTGATCATCATCGCGTACAACGTCATCAGCAGCGTGCTTCGCGGAATCGGTAATGCAAATCTGCCGCTTTTATTCGTCGGCATCGCCTGCGCAGCCAATATTGCCGGAGATCTGTTCTTCGTCGGTGCGCTGAAACTGGACGTTGCGGGAGCAGCGCTTGCGACGGTTCTGGCGCAGCTTATTTCTGTCATCGCTTCCATGGGTGTGTTGAAAAAAGGCAATCTGCCGATTGAATTCAAAAAAGAAGACTGCCGCATCGACCGCGACGAGCTGAAGAAAGTCCTGAACGTCGGTGTGCCGATCGCGCTGCAGGAGACGACCGTACAGATTTCCTTCCTTGTGATCAACTCGATCATCAACGGCATGGGCCTTATGCCGTCCGCCGGATACGGTGTGGCGCAGAAGCTGACCTCGTTCATCATGCTGATCCCGTCCTCTGTGATGCAGTCTGTGTCAGCATTCGTGGCACAGAACACCGGAGCCGGAAAGAAAGACCGCGCGTGGAAGGGCTTCCTCACCGCAATCGCAACGGGCTGCTCTCTTGGAGTTGTGATTTTCTGCATCGGTTTCTTCGGTGGAAGTGTCATCTCCAGAATCTTCACGAGCGATCCGGCCGTTATCGAGCAGAGCGCCGCTTACCTGCGCGGTTTCGCACCGGAATGTATTCTGACCTGTGTGCTGTTCAGCAGCATCGGATACTTCAACGGCCGCGGCATCAGCATCCCGGTTATGATCCAGGGAATCACCTCCGCCTGCCTGATCCGTATTCCGCTGGCGCTGTTCTTCTCACACCTGCCGAATACGAACCTGACCTTCGTCGGCATGTCCACCCCGATCACAACCGTATACGGCATCTGCTTTTTCATGATCTGCTTTGCACGGTTAAAGAAAAAAGGGCAGATGTAATTGAATCAAACATAACAGAACTGCCTGGGAAACGGCACGGAGCGATCCGCGGTCTCCCAGGCAGTTTTTGGTATTGTTTGTCTGGAACTTTTTTGATACAATACAGACAGAAAGAGCGGAACCCTGTTCAGAAGGGACAGAACAGACGGAAAGGGGAAGAGGAGTGGATAACAGAGAAATCATCAATGAGACACTGGTCCATCTGTTTCACGAGATACAAAAACTGGAAGAAGAGGCGATCATCACCGAGGATTTCAAGGATCTGACGAACAACGATATGCACATCATAGAAGCCGTCGGCCTGGAGGGCGGCAATATGTCATTGATCGCGGCAAAGCTCGACATCACGGTCGGATCGCTGACAACGTCGATGAACAGTCTGGTGAAAAAAGGCTACACCGAGCGGGAGCGCAGCGAGAAGGACCGCCGGATCGTCTACATCCACCTGACCGGAAAGGGACGGCAGGCATTCCATCATCACGCAAAATTCCACGAGCAGATGACGGATGCCGTGATGGCGGAACTCGGAGAAGAGGAAGTGCAGGTGCTCGGGAAAACGCTGAAAGCGCTGACGGACTTCTTTCGGTCATATAAAAAATAGAAACAAAAAGGCTTTTGCAGCCGGGACAGAATCAGAAAAATCTGTCCGGTATGCAAAAGCCTTTTTCGCATGGAAACGCATAAAAAAATGCTATTTTTCTACGCCGTTCTTCTCACAGATATCCGCGAGCACACACCGTTCACAGTGCGGTGTCGTCCGCGCAGTACAGACCTCGCGTCCGTGCTCCACAAACCGGTGGCAGAGCGAGCTTCCTTCTTCCGGCGGCACAATTTTCCAGAGTGCCATCTCCACCTTCTTCGGATCCTTGCAGTCATGCACGAGCCCGATGCGGTTGCACAGCCGGATGCAGTGCGTATCCGTCACAATCGCAGGCTTTTTGAATACATCGCCCATAATCAGGTTCGCACTTTTCCGTCCCACGCCCGGGAGCTTCAAAAGTGCGTTAAAGTCATCCGGCACCTGGCTGTGGTACTCGTCGCGCAGCATGCGCATGCAGGCGTTGATGTCGCGTGCCTTGCTCTTTCCAAGACCGCACGGCCGCACAATTTCCTCGATTTCCTCCGGTGTCGCGTTTGCCAGCGCATCGATATCAGGATACTTTGCGTAGAGATCCTCCACCACAACATTGACCCGCGCATCGGTGCACTGTGCGGCCAGGCGGACACTGACGAGCAGCTTCCACGCCTGGTCATAGTCAAGCGTACAGTCGGCGTCAGGATATTCTTGTTTCAAACGTTCAATGACGGCAAGCGCCAGTTCTTCTTTTGTCATCGTGTTAAACTCCCATTCTCAAAGATATTAAAACAGCGAAAGCTATCAGGATCCTTTCTCGCGTGCTGCCTTCCGAAGCTGCAGCGGCGTCGTGTGAAACCGCTCGCGGAAGAGGCGGTGAAACAGCTTATCGTTTGTAAAACCATGCTTTTCCGCGAGCGTGCCGACCGGCAGATCCGTGGCGATCAGGTCGCGGTAGATGCGGGAAAGACGGTAGGAATTCAAGTATTCCAGATACGTCGTTTCCATGTTCTGGCGGAAGAACCGGCAGAAATATTCCGGCTGCAGCGAGACAACATCGGCAGCCTCCTTCAGCGTAATCGGCCGCTGGTAATTTTCCTGCGTGTACGTCAGAATCGTATCGAGCCGTGTCTGCGTCCGGGAGCTCATCGGGTGGTGCGCAAGCGGGCTCTTCTCAGAAAATTTCGTGTAGAGCAGATCGAGAAACGTAAAAAGCTCCCGCTGGAATGTCAGCAGATAGCCGTCGGGCATTTCCTCATGAAGCTGCATCATCGAAAGCAGAAGACGCCGGAACTGGCTGATATTTTTCTGCACTTCCGGATTCGTACTGTCGTAGTCAATCGAGAACCAGAGCTGTGACGGATCAGGCAGATAGTTCGCAAGGAACGCATCCGGAATCTGCATCAGAATCGAGCGGTTTCCCGTGGACGGACAGCGCGCCGTGTGGATACGCCCGGAATTGATCAGCAGAAATTGACCCGGAAGGACGGTCTTGGTGCGGTCCGAGAGCGTGACAATGGAGGAACCCTCCAGAATATAAATAATTTCCAGCGCGTCGTGCCAGTGCGGCGGCGAAAAACTGCCGAAATCGTCGGTTACACGAAATTCGATGCTGCGGTTCGGCTGCAGCGTGATGTGTTCCTGGCGTGTCTGGCGCGGCAGATGATCTTTGCGTGGCATAAAAAACTCCTTTTTTGTTCAACTTAGTGTATCACTATCTTATCACGAAACCCCCGAATTGGGTATAGCAATTTTTGCATGAAGTTGTTATAATAAATGAACACAAAGCCACGTCACATACGGCTTCGTGCAAACTCAATCTAAAGAAAAGTGAAGGAAGAAAACGTATGTATCAAGTATGGAGTAACTTTTTAAATCCCGGCCAGATCGCCATGCTGGGAATCGTGGTCACCTTTCTGCTGACCTTTCTGGCGTTAAAGCATCCATTTTCCTTTCTGCCGAGCGATCACGGCAGAGAATTTGCCGTAAACGGCGGCCTCTCCCGCGGAAAACTGCGCGGCGTCGGCCTCGTGATCGTCATCTGTTTCCTGATCGGAAGCGTATTGTTCCTGCCTCTTGGCGCCGAGTATGTGATCTACGCGATCCTGCTCGTCTGCATCATGCTGAGCGGCTACCTCGATGATGCATCCGAAACCCCGTGGAGCGATTACAAAAAAGGCGCGATTGACCTCGTCATCTCCATTGTGACCGTCATCACCTTTGTGAATTACAATTCCACCACGATCTGCTTCGGAAGCATGTCCCTTACCATTCCGAAAGTGGTCTACATAATCCTCGGCATCATCCTGATCTGGATTTCGATCAACGTTACAAACTGTTCCGACGGTGTCGACGGACTCTGCGCGAGCCTTTCCTGCGTGGTTATCTTCGCGTTCAGTATGATTTTCCACGATGTCCTTGGAAGCTTCACCGTAGCCAATTACCTGTTCGTGGCAGCGCTTCTCGCGTACCTGTATTTCAATACCTCGCCGAGCAGCATGCTGATGGGAGACGCCGGTTCGAGAGCACTTGGCTTCTACATCGCCATCCTTGCCATGCAGTCCCGCCATCCGTTCTTATATCTGCTGATGGCAGGCGTGATGATCATCGACGGAGGAATCGGTCTTGTCAAAGTATTTTTACTCCGTTTCCTGAAAATCGCAATCCTCAAAAATACAAGAACACCGCTGCATGACCATGTCCGCCTGAAATACAAGTGGTCCGACAGTCAGGTTGTGATCCGCTTTGTGATCCTGCAGATCCTGCTGGCAGTTGTTGCCTATCTGATTGTGGCATAAAGAAAAAACAAAAGAAGAAAGATGGGAGTGTGTCCCGGCAAAAGTAACTGGAAATGCAACAGGATACTTTTGCGGGACACACTCCCGTTTTGCATATTGGAACCAGAAAAAGGTTCAAACCGGAAAAAAGATAATATCGCCGTATTTTTTCACAGAATCCTCCCTGTTTTCGACAGGAAAAGTGTGGTAGGATAAAATTACCAAAAAACGTCAGCCTGAAACAGGAATTCTGTAAAAAATGATGAAAAGAGAGTGCTTTTCATCCTCTGTTTCGGGCGCATCAAATCAGGAGGTAATGAAAAGATGAAATTCACAGAAGGTTACTGGCTTCCGAGTGAAAAAGCAAATGCATCCCATGCAATGCAGGCTTATGAAGTAGAGCAGATTCCAGGCGGTATGCGTATCCTGGCTACCACACGTCCGATCGAGCACAGAGGCATGACCCTGAACCTGCCGACCATCACCGTTGAGTTCGTAGCACATACACCGGACACCATCTCCATGGAGGCATGGCACTACGAAGCCTACGACAACAAAGTTCCGTCCTTCGACAAAACAGAGAGCGTATACGAGGACGTAACTGTAACGATCAACGAGGATGAGGCAGTTCTTGATACCGGAAGCGTACAGGTCCGCGTACAGAGAAAAGGTGTCTTTGCTTACACCTTCGAGGCAGATGGAAAAGTTCTGACCGGAAGCGGCTTCCGCAACCTTTCCTATATCAGATGGGACCGTCAGCAGAGCACCATGCTGCCAGCCCAGAATTACATGACCGAAAAATATCAGCCATATATGGTAAGCGAGCTCTCCCTTGGCGTCGGCGAGTGCGTATACGGCCTTGGCGAGAGATTTACTCCATTCGTAAAAAACGGACAGGTTGTAGACACCTGGAACGAGGACGGCGGTACGGCATCCGAAATCGGCTACAAATGCGTACCGTTCTACATGACAAACAACGGCTACGGTATTCTCGTTGACAGTACCGACAACGTTTCTTTCGAAGTAGCAAGTGAAAAAGTAGAGTATGTCGGCTTCTCCGTACCGGGCGAAAGAATCAAATACTATCTGTTCCACGGACCGTCACCGAAGAAGATCATGAACGAGTACACCGCGCTGACCGGACGCCCGGCACTTCCTCCGGCGTGGTCCTTTGGTCTGTGGCTGTCCACATCCTTTACCACAAACTACGACGAAGAGACTACCACATCCTTCATCGAGGGAATGGAAAAGAGAAATATTCCGCTGAGCGTTTTCCACTTCGACTGCTTCTGGATGCACGAATTCCACTGGTGCGATTTTGAGTGGGACAAGAAATGCTTCCCGGATATTCGCGCAACCTTAAAGAAATATCACGACAAAGGTCTTCACATCTGTGCATGGATCAACCCGTATATTGCACAGGGAACCGCATTCTTCAAAGAAGGCGCTGCAAACGGCTATCTGCTGCAGAGAGCAGACGGAAAAGGCGTATGGCAGACCGACAACTGGCAGGCAGGTATGGGCCTTGTGGACTTTACCAACCCGGATGCGGTTAAATGGTATACCGATAAACTGAGAACTGTTCTGGACTGCGGCGTAGACTGCTTTAAGACCGACTTCGGCGAGAGAATCCCGGTTGACGTTGTTTACCACGACGGAAGCGATCCGCAGGCAATGCACAACTACTATACATACCTGTACAACCAGGCAGTATTCAGCCTGTTAAAAGAAGTAAAAGGTGAGAACGAGGCAGTTCTGTTTGCAAGAAGTGCAACAGCAGGAAGCCAGAAATTCCCGGTACACTGGGGCGGCGACTGCTCTGCAAACTATCCGTCCATGGCAGAAACGCTGCGCGGCGGCCTTTCCTTCGCCATGAGCGGCTTCTCCTTCTGGAGCCATGATATCTCCGGATTCGAGAGCACCGCAACACCGGATCTGTACAAGAGATGGTGCGCATTTGGACTGATGTCTACCCACAGCCGTCTGCACGGATCCACAAGCTACCGTGTGCCGTGGCTGTTCGACGAAGAGTCCTGCGACGTAGTAAAATTCTTCACCAACCTGAAATGCTCGCTGATGCCGTACATTTTCCAGAAATCTGTAGAGGCACACGAGGAAGGAACCCCGGTAATGCGCCCGATGGTATTCGAGTTCATGAACGACCCGGCCGTTCCGTATCTGGATCAGCAGTACATGTTAGGTGATGCCCTTATGGTTGCACCGGTATTCCGCGAGGATAAAGTTGCACAGTACTACCTGCCGGAAGGCGCCTGGACTGAGCTTCTGACCGGCGAGACAAAAGAGGGCGGAAGATGGTATCAGGGAACCTACGACTACTTCTCCATGCCGCTGTATGTAAGAGAGAACAGCATCGTAGTAAGAGGAAACTGCGACACCAAACCGGATTACGACTACGCTGACCACGCAACTGTTTGCGTATATCAGTTAAAAGACGCAGCCGAGACAAAAGTTCCGGATATCCACGGAAACAATGTATTCACCGTAAAAGCAGTCAAAGACGGCGACACAGTGAAAGTATCCGTAGAAGGCGCACATACCGAACTGAAAGTAGAAGTCTTCGTCGGAAATGAGAAGAAAGAAGCTGTTCTGGCAGCAGATGCAAGCGAAGTTGTTGTTGCATAAGCATCGGAATGTAAGAATATAGGGAGGGAGAGGCACGGAAAAGCAAATTTTTCTGTGACCTCTCCTTTCAACAAATAATAGCAAGGATTCTCCCACCTCTATAGGTGGTGAGATGAATTGCAAATAAGAAAGTTAACAGCAGTGGCGGGCGGAGAGAAATCGGTATCCCCCACTGACATGAGGCAAACCACAGTCAGCATTCTGCTGGCATGTCAGACTCTGTGAAATTACCGACTGTGGATTGAAACAAAAAGGAGGAAAAAACAATGCGTTTTCAGACAGAAAATGGTGTGTTAATTGCACAGGCAAACGGAGAAACACTGCGGATTGAGCCGTGGGGAAAAGATTCCTTACGTGTCCGCGCAACCATGCTTCCGGGATTTTTCGGAAAGGACTGGGCACTGACCGAAGTGCCGGAAAAAACAGAGGCAAAAGCAGAGCAGTTTGAAGTCGATCATCTGGAAATCGACGGATCCATGGGAAAAAGAACCAGCGCATCGATCACCAATGGAAAAATCCGTGCTGTGGTCAACTTTGCAGGAGTTATCACCTTCTACAAAGAAGATCAGGAAATTTTAAGAGAATATCATCGGTGCTACGACGGAACGATCAGCAAAGAGAGCCGCTGCTTAAAAACGGTCAACCGTGAGTGGAAAGGTGTGATCGGCGGAAGCGAATACAGCCTGAACCTGAAATTTGAGAGCAACGACGAAGAGAAGATTTTCGGAATGGGTCAGTATCAGCAGAAATACATGGATCTGAAGGGATGTACCCTGGAGCTGGCGCAGCGTAACTCCCAGATCAGTGTACCGTTTGCCGTATCCAGCTTAGGATATGGCATGCTGTGGAACAATCCGGCCGTCGGACAGGTAACCTTCGGAAAGAATTATACCGAATGGACCGCATGCTCGACGAAAGATATGGACTACTGGCTGACTGCAGCTGATACACCGAAAGAGATCCTGGAAAATTACACCGCAGTGACCGGCCGCGCGCCGAAATTCCCGGAGGACCGTATGGGCCTGTGGCAGTGCAAGCTGCGCTACCGTACGCAGGACGAAGTGCTTGAAGTGGCACGCCGCTACCAGAAGGAAGGCATCAAAATCGATCAGATTGTCATTGACTTCTTCCACTGGACCGTGCAGGGTGACTGGAAATTCGATGAAAAATACTGGCCGGATCCAAAAGCCATGGTGGACGAACTGCATTCCATGGGAATCAAAGTTATCGTTTCCGTATGGCCAAGCGTAGACCGGAAGAGCGAGAATTTCTGGCCGATGCTGGACCGCGGCCTGCTGATTAAAACAGAGCGCGGCGCCCTGCAGACGTATGATTTCCAGGGGGACTGCGTGGAAATCGATGTGTTCAACCCGGAGACCAGAAAATACGTCTGGGAAGTCTGCAAGAAAAACTATTATGATTTGGGAATTGATGCCTTCTGGCTGGACAACTCAGAACCGGATTTCGGCGTTTACGATTTCGACCATTACCGCTATATCGACGGACCGGCTCTTTCCTGCAGCAACATCTATCCGCAGCTGTACAGCCGTGTCTTCTATGACGGCATGAAAGCAGAAGGAGAAGAAAATATTGTAAACCTGCTTCGCTGCGCCTGGGCCGGAAGTCAGAAATACGGAAATGTTGTATGGTCCGGCGATGTGCCGAGTACCTTTGAAGCCTTCTATGATCAGCTCCAGGCCGGCCTTAATATGGGTCTTGCCGGCATTCCGTGGTGGACAACCGATATCGGCGGCTTTATGACAGATGATGTCAATGACCCGGATTTCCAGCAGCTTCTGATCCGATGGTATGAGTTTGCCGTTTACTCTGCTGTTCTCCGTATGCACGGCGACCGCGGACCGCACAACATTCCACCGCTCGATGACCGTGACTTTGGCGGCGGCTATCTGTATACCGGCCAGTCCAATGAATTGTGGAGCTATGGAGAAGAAAATTACCGGATCATGAAGAAATATTACGACATCCGCATCAGCATGCACGATTACATCAAACAGCTGTATGACGAAGCATCCGAAAACGGTTCTCCGCTGATCCGTACCATGTTCTATGAGTTCCCGGATGACAAAAAATGCTGGGAGCTGCAGGATCAGTATATGTTCGGAAGCGAATACCTGGTAGCGCCGATTTTCCATCTGAATGAGTTCGAGCGTGAAGTATATCTTCCGGCAGGACGCTGGGAAGACACCAGAGACGGAAAAGTGTACGAAGGAGGACAGACCGTTCTTGCCGCCGCACCAATCGATTCGATTCCGGTATTTAAGAAAATGGCATAAGATCGTGTAAAAAGGTCAAAAAAGAAAACAGTACAGAAGACACACACAGCGTGGGGACTTTTCTGTACTGTTTTCTTTTCGACTCTAACTGCGCATCAGATATCCATATTTGCGCATCTGTCGGCGTATGATCTGCTCAACACGCTGGCGGATTTCCAGAGGATAGTAATCGGCCAGAGAATCCAGTTCCGTGCAGACATCTTTTGCAGTAAAGGAAAAGTGAAGCTGGATACCGTATAATTCCTCCGCAGCATCCAGCTGTGTATCAAAATCAGAGCTGAAAGGTTTGGCTTCGATGCGTTCTATACAGACATCCATCGGCAGATCCAGAGGATAGTCATTGCTAATGTCTGCAAACAGGCATAAACCCTGATCGAATAGAGGACTTGGAGAATATTGCTCTGTTTCTGTATCATATAGAACAGCGATGTTGTTGGTGTGCCGGTCTTCGTTTAGAAAGAAGGCATCAATTTCCAGCATAGCGGTCAGATATGCACCGAAATTCTGAATTCCCGTTATGTGTTCCATCTGATCTGCCAGAAAACGAATGCGTTCCGCCGGTTCTGAAAAAGCAGCAAGCGTGATTGCCAGACTGTCTCCGGTATTCTGGCGGTACAGTTTTTCCAATGGGATCAGCATCTGATTTGCTTTTAGAAAATCAGGACTGGAACAGCCACTGCGGAGAGTGCCGCGGTATGCAATCCGAACAGGCTGATACAGGACAAACGGGTGGGAAAGAGTGCTTTTTTGCAGTAAATGAGACACCAGTGTCTCCGAGAGTCCCTCATATCCCATATAGTCGGATTTGTACCAGATATTACCGATTTTCCACTTGAGCTGGTCCCCTTTTGAGGTGTGATCTGTTTTTTTGACAGGCAGCTGATGATCAAGACGGATCTGTTCCATGGCGTGCCTCCTTATTTTTCAGAATCAGGATCCATTGCTCGTCACCGGCCATTCGCCCATCTGTTTTTTCAATGATAAGCAGCGGATCATAAAAGGGAAGTCCCATTTCTTTTAAAATATCTTTGGCATGATCGCGTGTTTTGGGAAAACAGCGGCTTTCCAGAAACCAGGTAAAATCATCCCAGCTCGGATGCTCCACAACGCCAAAGGCACGAAGCGGAATTTTTTTTGTGTAATTCTGGATTGCAATTTTCTCATGACGGAAGTCGATATCAATCGTTGTGCAAAGCTGATCGCGGTAAAGAAAACACATCCGCGTTTTGACATCGGGATCCGTGCTGAAACAGTGAGCACGGGCAATTTGATTGTATACTGTCTGCCTGCTGACCTGAAAGGTGCGCGCGATCTCGGCAATACTTTTTCCCTGCTGCTGCATGGCAGCCATCTGAATGATTTGCGGCAGCGAAAAAGCTGGTTTTCTTCCAGCCGCATGGCGCAGTGCTTCTTTTTTCGCTAACTGCTGGTATTGTTTCGCGTCTTTGGAAAGCTTGCGCAGCTCCTTTGGGTCCGTTGTTCCAAAGATCTCGTAAATCTGTTGCTCAAATGTGTTTTTCATGCAATCACCTCGTTTCTGCCATTACTGTATCACAGAGATCTGAAAGCGTCAAGAAATCATTTATTGACAAAAAACGAACTGATTGAGAAAAGTTACGGCTCGCAGATGTCTGAGAACAGCAATCATGGCGATGAAAGAACTTCCCTGCAGTGCAGGCAAAAGCTTGACAGAAAAAAGCAAAGGCAGACCCCATTCTGCGTGAAAAACTGCTTCAAACAAGGGAAAATCCGAATCCAATCCACGCATTCTGCGAAATCTGCCATGCCTATGGCGTTTCCATCTATGAAATGGATCTTGCCATGGCAGGTGAAGAATTTTACGCAGAAATCAAACGTAGCACCAATGGCGGCGGAGAAAATTCCCCGGCGCTTGAAGGGGAAGATGACTTCTATGAGCTGTTTCTGGCAGCGTTAGAAAATATATGATTTTTTGCGAAGAATGTAAGTATTGATGAGTGTAGAAAGCTGCATGGATAGTGCCTGATGAACCTGCGAAGGGCTTGCCATGTCGTAGATGACACCGTCAAAAACTTCGAAGCGTTTCTCTTCTGGAAGCATTTCATACTGTTCCAGCGTGACTTTTTCGAGCTGTGGTTGAAGAACTGGCGTCATAAAATACACATCTTTTCCCAAAAATGAAATGAAATCGCTTAAAATTCTTTCTTTAAATGTTCTGCGAGAATCGTATCGTAATCGCCTTCGATTTCCTCATCGCGCCCTGCATACCGCAGATTGGTCTCCACGCCGACCGGCTCCACATCGTCTGCAAATTCCCAGATATGATACCGCAGACCGCGGTGCTCAAAGTCGATGCTTCCGCAGTTGTCCTCTTCGACATAAGAAAAAGAGATGTTCTTCTCGTTTAAAACAGATTGAATTTCTGGCATATGCATAAAACTATAATCCTCCTAATCGTTGTTGATATATCTGTTATTAGTATAGGGCAATGGCGGAAAAAATTCAATCTACAAGCTTTTCGATAACAGTATACGTGTCTGAGAGGTTATAAATTAGTGGCGAAAACCCATAGGTTTGCCTGTGGGATGAAAGCCACATATTTTTTACTTGGTTTTTACATAGAATAGATGTATAATATATGCATAGATAAAAAGGAGGTTAAGTGCATGGGAAGACCGAAATCAAACAATGTACAAATTAACATTTCAATTCCTATGGAGTGGAAAAAAGAACTGGAAAATATTGCTCGTATCTATTCTGTTGAGGAAGGGAAAACAATTACATTCCTTGATTTAATGCGTCGAGGAATTCAGGAAAAGTATCAGTTAGGAGAACAGAATGATGAGCAGGAAACCCTATCATAGTGCTTCGCATTGCAAGTATCTGATACAATATCATATTATCTGGTGTCCAAAATTTAGATTTTCTGTATTACATGGGAAAGCAGATATGACTCTCAAACAGATACTACAAAAAATATGCGAGGATTACGGATATAGAATTAAAGCACTTGAAGTAATGCCGGACCATATCCATATTTTTGTAGATGTGCCACAAACAGTCGCTCCCTGCGATGTGGTTAGAACACTCAAAAGTAAAAGTGCGATTGAATTATTTAAGGCATATCCAACACTGAAACGGTTTTATGCAAGATGTGGTGTTTTATGGTCGAGGGGATATTTTATATCTACAGTGGGACAGATAAGTGAAGCAACAGTAATGCAGTATATAGAGGAACAGAAAAGTCATGAATGAGAAGGAATATAAGAAAAGCCTAAGACAATTTCATAAACATTCTGACAGACATATCCTGGTCGTAGAAACCGATATGTCTTTTTCTGATATACAAAAGGTGGTAGCTCTTTCTGATAAGATTCGAAAAGCAGGAAATGAACTGGTTGGTCTTATGAGAAAGAATTACGACCAGCTTATCCGTACGAAAAGGTATCGGAAAGTACGGAAACTTTATGGTGCTACAGAAGAGAAAAAGAAACGAAAAGTACTTGCCAGTCAGCTGAATGAAATGCAAAAGAAATATCATGTTACATGGGATGATTGTAGAACATCTATGATACCAATCGGTAAAAAATATGGGATTGATGCTATATTTGCACTTACAAAAGCCGAAGATGTTTGGAGAGGGATAGAAAAATGCTTATATGCAAATGGTAAGACACTCCACTTTTCTAAATATGGAGTGTTGCCCTGTATTCGAGCCAAACAAAGGAATCGTGGGATTCCAATTTCTGTGAAAGAGAATCAATTGCAATTTAAATTTGGTAAATCTACGTTTGGAATACAACTGAAAGATAGATTTCAATCGGATGAAATTCACGCTGTTTTGGATTACCTTGCTGAACCTGAAATAATAGATAAGAAAGCAATCCAGATATTTGCAGAGAAAGCGTATTGTATCAATACTTACAGACCCTGCTATGCTACGCTTGTACCAAAGTTGATTCGTGGGAAATACAGAGTGTATTTGCACTTAACGATTGAGGGGAAAGCAAAACCGAAATATGACAGATTTGGGAATCCAAGGCATAAATTTGGAAAAGGTATCATTGGTGCGGATATTGGAACGCAGACCGTTGCTTATACATCGGATACGGAGGTTGGTCTTAAAAACTTATCCGAAAGAGGGAACAGTATTCAAAAATCCGAGCGATTAGAAAGAATTTATTATCGTGCAATGGATAGAAGCAGACGAGCGACCAATCCACAGAATTATAATAAGGATGGTACGATTAAAAAAGGTCGAAAGATTTGGAAATACTCGAATCATTATAAAAGACTGAAAGCGAAACACGCAGAATTATGCCGTATTAATGCAAGAAACAGACAGCTTGCGATAAATGAAGATGCCAACTATCTAAGAAGCCTTGGAGATGTGTTGATTACAGAGCCTAAAAATGCCAGTAAACTTATGAAACGAGCGAAAGAGACTACGAAAAACAATAAAGGTAAGTTTAACAAGAAAAAGCGTTTCGGTAAATCAATAAAGAATCGATGCCCTGGTGGATTTCAAACGACAATAGAAAAGAAATTTGAAGTGTCTGGTGGCAGATATATAGAAGTGGCGAGCAATTATAGAGCAAGTCAATATGACCATACCGCAGATGCTTATGTCAAAAAGAAGTTGTCGGATAGAATGTATCATTTAGTGGATGGAACATTGGTACAGCGAGACTGGTATTCCTCATTTTTACTATACTGTTACGATGATAAAATAGAAGAGATAAATAAAACAAAATGTAGAACAGAATTTGAAAAACATTACAAGAGGGAAAAAGCCTTAATTGAATGGATTCAGGCGAATCAGATTAAAATTTTAAATAGTGGAATAAAAACAGCATAAATGAAATACGTTAGGGAGATTGACGATACTTCCTTATCAAAAGATAGAAATTTGCCGTCAATGTGGTCGTAGGACTGCCCGGCAATAAAAGTCCTTACTCAAATAGACTTACACTTGTATTCCAAAGTCTGAGAATGATGTACGATTACAAGCTAAACTTGGTAGTAAGAACCCCACGGGCTTGCCCGTGGGAGTCGTCAGCCGTTCGGATATGGAATGTCCTATACGACCTTTGACGTAGCAACAGAAAATGCAGCGTGGAAGCCGGATGCAGAGCCAAAAACAATCACAGTAACCGTAAAAGTAACAAACACCGGCTCCTGTGCCGGAAAAGAAGTTGTACAGATTTACGCTGCCTGCCCGTTTGGAAAACTGAAAAAAGAGAGAAAACGTCTGGTCGCTTTTGGAAAAACAGCACTGCTGCAGCCGGGAGAATCCGAGACACTGCACCTTAAGGTACCAACTGTCCTGCTGGAATCCTACCGGACAGGCAAAGCCGTATACTGTATGGAGGCCGGAGACTATGATTTTCTGGTCGGAACCTCAAGCCGGGATGTAACCCTGGCTGCGAGACTGACACTTGATAAAACCGTGGAAACCGAGCATCTGACCAACATCTGCCCGCTACTCGACGCATTAAAGGAAATTCAGCCGGAAGAGGAAAAAGAGGAGCGCTGGAGAGCAGAACGGGAGCAGATGTGGGAAGAAAAGGAAGCAGAAATCCCGCTGCTGTTCCTGGACGAAAAAGGTCTGATCCGCGATGGAAAGAGTGCCGAAGAAATGTATAAAATTCTGAAATTCGGAGAAACAAATGCAGCAGAAGCAAAGGAATGCGATGCCAACGGCTGTGAATTTGAAGCAGAAACAACAGAAGCGAAAGAGGACGCCGGAAACTGCAAATGTGGAGCAGAACAGCCGAAATGGGAAGAAAGACGGCGCAGGGCAATGGAAAAAGCCGCCGAACTCGCTCAGAAGCTGACACCGGAAGAAAAAACGGCTCTTGTCTGCGGCCGCAGCAGCGGAAGCAAAGAAATCATCGGAGCCGCTGCCGTTACCGTACCGGGTGCAGCCGGGGAGACAACCGCCTCCTTGCTGGAAAAATACGGTGTTGCCAATGTCATTCTGGCTGACGGGCCGGCAGGCATCCGCATCACCTCCCATTATCAGAAAAATCCGTCGGACGGCAGTGTTTACAAAATGAACATGTATCAGCGTCTCGAGAACCGTATTTTTGGAACCGAATTCCTCCACACCGACGGAGAAGATTATTATCAGTACTGCAGTGCGATCCCGGTCGGAACGCTTCTGGCGCAGACATTCGACACAGAGCTTCTCGAGGAAGTAGGCCGCATGATCGGCGCAGAGCTGGAGGAGTTCGGCGTGACCCTCTGGCTTGCACCGGGCATGAACATCCACCGCAATCCGCTCTGCGGACGCAACTTCGAATACTATTCTGAGGATCCGCTTGTCAGTGGAAAAATAGCGGCAGCCCTCACAAGAGGCGTCCAGAGCCGGTACGGGGTCGGAACGACCATCAAACATTACGCCTGCAACAATCAGGAAGAAAACCGCCGCGGCGTATCGAGCATCGTCTCCGAGCGCGCTCTGCGTGAGATCTATCTGAAGGGCTTCGAAATTGCAATCAAAGAATCCCAGCCAAAGGCGATCATGACCTCCTACAACAAGGTAAACGGTGTCCACACCGCCAACAGCTACGATCTGTGCACAACCGCTGCAAGAAAGGAATGGGGCTTTGCCGGCATCATCATGACAGACTGGACCACAACAAACGCCGACGGAGGCTCCTCTGCCGCAAAATGCATCGCTGCCGGAAACGATCTTGTGATGCCGGGAACCGACACCGACCGCCGCGAAATCCTGGATGCGCTGAGTGCCGAAAATGACCAGTATCTCGAGGAAAAAGACCTGACCGCCTGTGCCCAGAGAATCCTGGAAATGATTTTTACTTCCAATTCATATGAATAATGCGGCGTTTTCAGGGATAAAATAACATCAGAAATAGCTGCCGCCCTTTCGCAAAGCAAAATTTTCCATGCGGGCTTTGAATGTTACAGTTCGCTGAGATGCAGTGAACTGTAACATTCAAATAGTTGGGCAATTTCACGATTGAAATTTCCCATAACATGTATTAGAATATAAATGATATCAATAAATACGAGGACGTGAAAAGAATGTCAGGATTAAGTAACACACAATATTTTAAAGTAAAAACAGAGCCGGAGATTCAGGTAAAAGAGGTACTCGAAACCGTTTACAACGCCATGGTAGAAAAAGGGTATAATCCAGTCAACCAGATCGTAGGCTATATCATGTCAGGCGACCCGACGTACATCACAAGCTTTAAGGGGGCCAGAAGCCTGATCATGAAAGTAGAGCGTGATGAACTGGTAGAGGAACTGTTAAAAGAGTACATCAAAAATGAATCCTGGAAGTGAGCGTAATTACTATGAGAATAATGGGATTAGATTACGGCTCAAAAACAGTAGGGGTGGCAGTCAGCGACGCCCTGGGTCTTACTGCGCAGGGAATCGAAATTGTCCGCAGAAAATCGGAGAATAAGCTGCGTCAGACGCTGGCCCGGATTGAAGAGATAGCAAAAGAGTACGGCGTGGAAAAAATCGTACTCGGCTTCCCGAAACATATGAACAACGACATCGGAGAGCGGGCCGAAAAATCTCTCGAGTTCAAAGAAATGCTGGAGAGACGGACAGGTCTGCCCGTTGTTATGTGGGACGAGCGGCTGACAACGGTCGAAGCAGACCGCACCATGATGGAAACCGGAATCCGCAGGGAAAACCGCAAGGAGTACGTAGATATGATTGCAGCTGTTTTTATCCTGCAGGGATATCTGGACTATCTTTCCCATCAGAAGGAATCACAGGAAAACTGAACAAAGGAATATTGTATGGAAAAAATAACATTTGTAACAGATGATGGCGGCAAAGAAGAATTTTACGTGGAGGAGCAGACCAGAATCAACGGAGTCAACTATATTCTGGTATCCGATTCAAAGGACGACGAGGCAAATGCCTATATTCTGAAGGATATCTCCACCGACACCGACGCAGAGGCAGAGTATGTTATGGTAGAAGACGACACCGAATTCGATGCCGTTTCCGGCGTATTTGCTTCCATGTTGGATGACGAGGCAGACATCACCTATTGAACCAGCCGTTTTGAAGCCATACCGGGACGCAGACGAAGCGGGACCGGGACAGCGCTTTAAAGGGCAAATCCTGCAGGTGCGGGACATGCTCCATCAGCCTGAAGTGACGCTCAGGGGATGCGTGCGTGAAGCCGTACCGGTAACGGAATCGTTTGGAAAACATGCGCGGAGGTGCTATTTGAAAAAGAATAATGGAAGTAAATTAAAAATTATACCGCTTGGCGGTCTGGAACAGATCGGTATGAACATCACCGTTTTCGAGTATGAGGACAGTATCATCGTCGTAGACTGCGGACTTGCATTCCCGGAAGACGACATGCTCGGTATCGACCTGGTCATCCCGGATGTAACATATCTGAAAGAAAACATCGACAAAGTCAAAGGCTTCGTCATCACCCACGGCCACGAGGACCATATCGGAGCCCTGCCTTACATCTTAAAAGAAGTGAACGTGCCGGTCTACGCCACCAAACTGACGATTGGCCTGATCGAAAACAAATTAAAGGAGCACAACCTGCTCCGTACCACAAAACGGAAAATCATCAAACACGGACAGTCCATCAACCTGGGCGCATTCCGCATTGAGTTTATCAAAACAAACCACAGTATTGCAGATGCAGCAGCACTGGCAATCTACTCCCCGGCTGGCATCATCGTCCACACCGGAGACTTCAAAGTCGACTACACACCAGTCTTTGGTGATGTCATCGACCTGCAGAGATTCGCAGAGATCGGAAAGAAAGGCGTTCTGGCACTGATGTGCGACAGTACCAATGCAGAGCGGCCTGGCTTTACCATGTCCGAGCGGACCGTAGGAAAGACGATCGACGGCCTGTTTGCCGAGCATCAGAATTCCCGAATCATCATCGCAACCTTCGCATCGAACGTCGACCGTGTGCAGCAGATCATCAACTCTGCTTATAAATACGGCCGTAAAGTTGTTATCGAAGGCCGCAGTATGGTCAACATCATCTCCATCGCGCAGGAGCTGGGCTACATCAATATCCCGGAAAATACCCTGATCGATGTGGAGCAGATGAAAAACTACACCGGCGAGCAGCTTGTCCTGATCACCACCGGAAGCCAGGGCGAGTCCATGGCAGCATTGTCCCGTATGGCGGCACACCTGCACAAAAAGATCTCGATCCTGCCGGGCGATACCGTGATCTTCAGTTCCCACCCGATCCCGGGAAATGAAAAAGCCGTTTCGAACGTCATCAACGAACTGTCTGCACAGGGTGCCAACGTCGTATTCCAGGACGTTCACGTATCCGGACATGCCTGCCAGGAGGAAATCAAGCTGATCTACTCCCTGGTAAAACCGAAATACGCCATTCCGGTACACGGCGAGTATCGCCACTTAAAAGCACATGCAGAAGTAGCACAGAGCCTCGGCATCCCGAAAGAGAACATCTTCCTCATGTATTCCGGCGATGTCATGGAGCTCGATGAGGACGGCGCAGCAGTAACTGGCAAAGTCCACACCGGAGCCATCATGGTCGACGGACTCGGCGTTGGTGATGTAGGAAATATCGTCCTGCGTGACCGCCAGCATCTGTCCGAGGACGGAATCATGGTCGTTGTACTGACCCTCGAAAAGAGAACGAACCAGCTTCTGGCCGGCCCGGACATCGTATCCCGCGGTTTCGTCTATGTACGCGAATCCGAGGATTTGATGGGCGAGGCAAGAGAAGTTGTAGAAGAGGCACTGGATGGCTGCCTTTCCAAAAATATCTCCGACTGGGGCAAGATCAAATCCACGATCAAAGATGCCCTCGGCGATTATGTATGGAAGAAAACAAAGAGAAGACCGATGATCCTTCCGATCATCATGGAGGCATAAATCCCATGGACAAAGTAACAGAGTGCCTGGATGCGCTCATCGAAGAAATGAGGGAGAGCAGGGCATATCAGAATTACTTGTGGATGGAAGAGGAACTTGAAAAAGACCCGGACTTAAAAAGCCGGGTCGACGACTATCGAATCCGCAACTACCGACTGCAGCAGTCCGAAAACGTAGACCTTTACGATGCGGTAGATTCCCTGGAGCGGGATTCCTACGCACTCCGCAAAAGCGAGAAGGCAAACGCTTATCTTGAGGCGGAGCTTGAGGTCTGTAAGATGGTACAGAAGGTGCAGGACCGTATTTCAGAAGAAATCCGCATCGGCGTACCGGAAATCTAAAACCGAAAATCAAAAGGAGAGCGCCCATGTCCGAAAAGAAAAGGGATGCCGGATACCGCGCAGCGCTGACAGGTGCGAAAGGAACCGTGCGCCTGCTCATTTACGTCTGCGTGATTCTTGTGATCATTCTGGCAGCGAAAACTTCATATCAGTTTGGACATGACGTGTTTGCCGAGGAGCCAGTCGCATCCAGAGGAAAAGGAAAGGAAGTCACCGTACAGGTGCGTTCCGGCATGGAGGCGAAAGAACTTGGCGAACTCCTGAAAGACAACGGACTGATCGACGAAAGCCTTCTGGTTTTCGAAGTCCAGTACCGCCTGTCCGGCTACTACGGCGGCATCAAGGACGGTTCCTACGTGCTGAACACCGCACAGACCGTCGATGAAATGCTGGAAATCCTGGCGGGCGTCAACACCGAAGGACAGCCGTCCGCGGAATAACGCACGTTTGCAAAACAAGAGGAATCTTACATGATAATAGACGAACGAATGGTAACCTACATCAATTCCCTGGACACCGGCCACACCCCGTTTCTGGAAAATCTGGAGCGGACGGCCAAACAGACAAAAGTGCCGATCATTCGCCGTGAAATGCAGAGCTTTTTAAAAGTATTCTTAAAGATGAAACAGCCAAAGAGAATCCTGGAGGTAGGAACTGCCGTAGGATTCTCTGCTGTTTTCATGGCACAGTACGGCGAACCGGACGCAGAGATTACCACAATAGAAAATTACGAAAAACGCATCCCGATCGCACGGGAGAACTTCGAAAAATCCGGCTTCGCCGACCGCATCACGCTGATCCCGGGAGACGCTGCAGAAGTCTTAAAAACCCTGGACGGCCCGTACGATTTTATCTTTATGGACGCCGCTAAGGGACAGTACATCCACTTCCTGCCGGAAGTCCTGCGTGTCCTTGATAAGAACGGCGTACTGATCACCGACAACGTGCTGCAGGACGGCGACGTCATCGAATCCCGCTTCGCCGTGGAACGCCGGAACCGCACGATCCACAAACGGATGCGGGAATACTTATTTGAACTGACACACAATGAAGGGCTGCTGACATCGGTCGTGCCGCTGGGAGATGGAATCGCGATTACGATGAAAAGCCATGAGAAGAGAGAGGAAACAACATGAGAAAACCGGAATTACTGGTTCCAGCCAGCAGTCTGGAAGTATTAAAAGTAGCAGTGATCTTCGGCGCAGATGCCGTATATATCGGCGGAGAAGTCTTCGGACTTCGGGCGAAGGCGAAGAACTTTTCGATGGAAGATATGAAAGAAGGTGTGGAGTTTGCGCATGAGCATGGTGTAAAGGTCTATGTCACCGCGAATATTCTGGCACATAACCAGGATCTTGAGGGCGTGCGGGCTTACTTTGCTGAATTGAAAGAGATTGGACCGGATGCACTCATTATTTCGGATCCGGGAGTGTATCGGATTGCGATGGAAGTGTGCCCGGAGATTGAGCGGCATATCAGCACACAGGCGAATAATACGAACTATGGAACGTATCAGTTCTGGTATGAACAGGGGGCGAAGCGCGTCGTGACAGCGCGGGAGCTGTCGCTGGCGGAGATCAAAGAGATTCGGGAGCATATTCCGGAGGAGATGGAGATTGAGACATTTATTCATGGGGCGATGTGTATTTCGTACTCGGGAAGATGTCTGCTGTCCAATTATTTCACGGGAAGAGATGCGAACCAGGGGGCTTGTACACATCCGTGCCGGTGGAAGTATGCGGTCGTGGAAGAGTCCAGACCGGGGGAGTATCTGCCGGTGTATGAGAATGAGAGAGGGACGTATATCTTTAACTCGAAAGATCTTTGTATGATTGAGCATATCCCGGATTTGCTGGATGCGGGGATTGACAGTTATAAGATTGAAGGAAGAATGAAGACGGCGCTGTATGTGGCGACGGTGGCAAGGACGTATCGGAAGGCGATTGATGATTATCTGGAGAGCTCTAAGAAGTATGAGGAGAATATGGAGTGGTATCGGGATCAGATCTCGAACTGTACGTACAGACAGTTTACGACGGGATTTTTCTATGGGAAGCCGGATCATGAGAGCCAGATTTATGATAGTAATACGTATGTGAAGGAGTATACGTATCTGGGGATTGTTGGGGAGAAGAATGAAAAAAGCAGATATGCGATTGAGCAGAGGAATAAGTTTTCGGTTGGGGAAGAGATTGAAGTGATGAAACCGGATGGGGAGAATGTCTGCGTTACGGTGAAGGGGATCTGGGATGATGAAGGGAACCAGATGGAGAGTGCGCCGCATCCGAAGCAGAAATTGTGGATTGATCTTGGCGTGGAATTGGATAGGTTTGATATTTTGAGAAGGAAAGAAATGGAATAGGATAGGAAAATAAAAGGGGATTAGGAACGTGTCATTTTCGAAAGGCTGCTAATCCTTTTTTTGTGCGAATAGAGATTATGTAAAATAATGGTAATGATAAAAGAAACAAATAGGAAAAAATTCGACATTCTGTGAAAAAAGTTGCTTCATAATGTTTACAAGCTGGAGCAAATAAGCTAGAATGTACATGATATTATTGGACTAAGGCTAAATGCTGTTTTAATAGGCCATAAGTCACAAAAGTCCGTGCCATCAATGCTGGCGGCACTCAGAACATTGCAGATGTCTGCAAGAAACTGGACTGCAAAATGACCTACATCAGCACGGATTATGTGTTTGACGGTCAGGGCACAGAGCCTTGGCAGCCGGACTGCAAAGATTACAAGCCTTTGAATGTATACGGCCAGACGAAACTGGAAGGTGAGCTGGCAGTCAGCCAGACGCTGAAGAAGTATTTCATTGTCCGTATCGCATGGGTATTCGGTTTGAATGGTAAGAACTTTATTAAGACCATGCTGAATGTCGGCAAGACGCACGCTACTGTCCGCGTGGTTAATGACCAGATTGGCACACCGACCTATACATATGATTTGGCTCGACTGCTTGTTGATATGAATGAAACCGAGAAGTACGGCTATTACCATGCGACTAACGAGGGTGGCTATATCAGTTGGTATGATTTCACAAAGGAAATCTATCGTCAGGCTGGATATAAGACGGAAGTCCTGCCGGTGACTACGGCAGAGTATGGTCTGAGCAAGGCAGCTCGTCCGTTCAACAGTCGTTTAGATAAGAGCAAGCTGGTGGAAGCAGGATTTACTCCGCTTCCGACTTGGCAGGATGCACTGAGCCGATACCTGAAAGAAATCGAGCAGTAAGAGGAGATAGAGAAAATGGGACAGATTAAAGTTGAGAAAAATGTAGGTGGCATCGAGGGTCTTTGTGTTATCGATCCTGCTGTGCACGGTGATGCTCGTGGCTATTTTATGGAAACCTACAATGAGAAAGATATGAAGGAAGCTGACATTGACATCCACTTTGTGCAGGACAACCAGTCTATGTCCACAAAGGGGGTGCTGCGTGGTACTGTGTTCGATGTTGCTGTTGACCTCAGAAGTAATTCTGAGACATATGGCAAATGGTATGGGGTGACCCTGTCTGCTGAGAACAAGAAGCAGTTCCTCATCCCGGAAGGCTTTGCACATGGCTTCCTGGTTCTGAGTGATGAAGCAGAGTTTTGCTACAAAGTCAATGACTTCTGGCATCCGAATGATGAAGGTGGCATGGCTTGGAACGACCCGGAGATCGGCATTGAATGGCCGGAGTTGAAGGGCGAATACAAGGGTAGTGCAAGTGCAGAGGGATACACGCTGGAAGATGGTACGGCACTGAATTTGAGTGATAAGGACCAGAAGTGGCTTGGGCTGAAGGATACTTTTAAATTTTAAGAACACAGGGGTAGGAAAAATGCAGCGGGAAAACGCAGTACAACACGTATTTCTGGTAGGAGCTAAGAGCTTAGGTGCATATGGCGGATACGAGACTTTTGTTTATAAGCTCACAGAGTACCACCAGAATAAGAAAAATATTAAATATCATGTGGCGTATAAGGCTAACGGTGACGGTTACATGGATGAAACAAAAGTGGATGGTGTGACCAGAATCAATGATCATGAGTTCGAATTCCACAATGCACATTGTTTTAAGATAGATATTCCTCAGATTGGACCGGCACAGGCAATTTATTATGATGTTGCGGCATTGAAGGCTTGCTGTAAGTACATAAAAGAACATCGGATTAAGCATCCAATCGTTTATATCATGGCTTGCCGTATCGGACCCTTTGCTGGTCATTTCTATAAAGAAATCCATAAGCTGGGTGGTACTGTGTACCTGAATCCGGACGGACACGAATGGATGAGAGCAAAGTGGTCTGCACCGATTCGGAAATACTGGAAGATTTCTGAGCAGATGATGGTCAAATACTGTGATCTTGCTATCTGTGACTCAGTGAATATCGAGAAGTATATCCACGAGTGTTATGACGGAAAAGGCATCAAAGGCAGAAATCCGAAGACTACATTTATTGCGTATGGTGCAGATCTGACCCTTAGTAAGTTGGCTGATGACGATGAGAAGCTGATGAACTGGTATAGAGAAAAAGGACTGACAAAAAAGGACTACTACCTTGTCGTCGGTCGTTTTGTACCGGAGAACTCTTTTGAAGTTATGATTCGGGAGTTCATGAAAAGCAAGAGCAAAAAGAACTTTGCGATTATTACGAATGTGAATGAAAAGTTCTTAAATGAGCTTGAGGAAAAACTTCATTTCAAGAGTGATAAGAGAATCAAATTTGTCGGCACTGTTTACGATCAGGAACTGCTGAAGAAGATTCGTGAGAATGCCTATGCTTATTTCCACGGTCATACGGTTGGTGGTACGAACCCGTCTCTGATTGAAGCTCTCGGCAGTACAGATTTAAACCTGCTGGTTGATGTTGGCTTTAATAAAGAAGTCGCAGAGGATTGTGCTCTTTATTGGAGCCGCAAGCCGGGGAGTCTTGCAAAGTTGGTCGATAAGACGGATCAGATGAATGCTGATGAAATTGCAGAGATGGGACGGAAAGCCAAAAAGCGTGTGGCAGAAGAGTACACATGGGATAAGATATGTGGGCAGTATGAAGATGTGTTTGTGGGGAAATAAGCAATGAAAATATTAATGGTAAATAAATTCTTTTATATAAAGGGAGGGAGCGAGACCTATTATTTCGCTCTTAAAAGGAAACTTGAAAAAGAAGGTCATATAGTAATTGATTTTTCAATGAAAGATAAGAAAAATTTTGAATCTAAATATGCTGATTATTTTGTGGATAATGTTGACTATTCAGGGAGCACTTCGCTTATTAACAAGTTGAAAATGGGGATTAATATTATCTATTCCCAAGAAGCTAAGAGAAAATTTGAAGAATTGGTAATAAAAACCAAACCAGATATTGTCCATTTACATATCTTTCAACATCAATTATCACCATCAATCTTAGATGTATGCAAAAAGTATAATCTTCCAACGGTATATACTGCACATGACCTAAAAATGGTGTGTTTGAATTATAAAATGATGCATCATGGTCATGTTTGTGAAGATTGTAAAGACGGTCATATGTACCATTGTGCATTGAATAAATGTGTGAAAGATTCTTTTTCAAAAAGTTGCATTAATACCGTGGAAGGTTATTTACATAAGTGGAGAAAATCTTATGATGCAATTGACTATATTATAACACCGAGTGAATTTTATAAGACCAAATTTGAGGAATTTGGAGTTCAGCCTAATCGATTAGTTCACATTCCCAATTTTTTGGATAGAGAAGTACCTACAGTCAATGATAGAGAAGATCAAGAAAAATACTATCTTTATTTTGGAAGACTATCTGAAGAGAAAGGTATACTGACGCTTATAAAGGCGATTGAGAATGTTAATGCTAATTTGTATATAGTTGGTTCTGGACCGCTTAAAGGAGAAATTGAAAGATATATTTCGAGCAGAGAACTATACAATATAAAATTGCTAGGATTTAAAAGTGGTCAAGAATTGATTGACATTGTTGGAAATGCTAGAGCTGTAGTTCTTCCGTCTGAATGGTACGAAAATGGACCTTATTCAGCGATAGAAGCTTTACAGGTTGGAAGACCGATTATCGGCGCCAACATTGGAGGAATACCAGAGCTGGTTCGAAAGAATGGAGAGCTATTTACTAGCGGATGCATTGAAGAATTATCTGGGTGCATAAATAAATTTGAAAAAATATCAAGGGCTCGATATGACCAAATGAAAAAAGACTCATTTGATATGTTTGAGGAGTGCTACACTCCCAATGGACATTATGACAAGTTGATGAAGATTTATGAAAAAGCACAACGAAAACACGGAGAGTAGAATGAAAAAGGCACTTATTGTTGTAAATTTAGCAGGCTTTTTGACTTTTCTATGGAATGATATAAAAACTTTGCAAGAAATGGGGTATACAGTTTCAGTAGCAATGAATGCACGTATGCCAGATGGAAGTGACGCAGTTGAAGTTGAAAAATTGAAAAAAATGAAGATAGATTTTTTTCAAATAGATTTTGATACTAAAAATCCTTTATCAAGAGATAATGTAATTGCGTATAAACAATTAAAAAAAGTAGTGAATGAAGAATATGATTTGATTCATTGTCATACACCTATTGTTGGTATTTTGACCAGAATGGCAGCAAAGAAATATAGAAAGACTGGGACAACAGTTATATATACAACACATGGATTTACATTCACAGACAAGTCATCGAAAAAAAACTGGATTGTTTATTTTAACGCTGAAAAGCTAATGTCAAGATTCTGTGATGCTATTATTACAATAAATCATGAAGATTATAACAACGCAAAAAGAATGCATTGTCCTAAAGTTTATATTATTCCGAGCGTTGGTTTAGATAGTAATAGGTTTTCTAATTTAAGAATAAATAGAGACGAGTATAGAGCGTCATTTGGTGTAGAGCCAAAAGACCATATGGTTTTGTCTGTAGGTGAATTATCATCAAGAAAAAACCAGAAGATTATAATAGAAGCATTGGGTATGCTTGATAGAAAAGAACAGTATGTATTTGTAATTTGCGGAAGAGCAGTTGTTAATTCAACAATTGAGGAAGAACTCAAAGAAACAGCCTCTAAATTAGGAGTCAGGATCTTCTTGGCAGGACACAGACTTGATATTCCAGAGATAAATGCATGTGCAGATGTTGCTGTCATCCCATCCGTAAGAGAAGGATTTGGAATGACGGGAGTGGAGGCACTTGCATCAGGTGTACCTGTTGTGGGATCTGATGTACAGGGGATAAGAGAATATGTAATTCCCGGAAAAACAGGATATCTTTGCGACCCATACGATGCACATCAATTTGCAGACGCCATTGAAAAAATAGTGAATTTGCCATCAGAAGAAAGAGCCAAGATGGTAATTGCTTGTAAAGAAAAAGCAAAAGAATTTGATGTATCCAAGTCTATTGCAGCTATGAAGAATATATACCAGGAAGTATTATGCCATGACGGAAAATAAGATAGTTAGAGATAAGATGCCACTAGTAAGTGTAGTTGTGCCGATATATAATGTGGAACTTTACCTGAAAGAGTGCGTTGCTTCGATTCTTTCCCAAACATATAAGAATATTGAAGTGATTTTAGTTGATGACGAGTCTCCAGATTTATGTGGAAAAATATGCGATGACTATGCAGCAATGGACGGCAGAATCAAGGTTGTTCATAAGAAAAATGGTGGTTTGTCTGATGCCAGAAATGCTGGAATGAAAGTTGCAACAGGAGATTTAATTACTTTTGTTGACAGTGACGACTATATTTCAAAGAATTTTGTGAAAATTCTTTTTGAAGCTATGTCAGAGAACAATTCTGATATAGCTATTGCAAATATGAAGAGGACGAGCAGACGCGATGATAAAAATACTGTAATAGATTGGAAAGTGTCCAGTTACAAAAATGAAGATGCTTTGATTCGGATGCTATATGGTACACCATTTGGCACGTCTGCATGTGGAAAACTTTTTAAAAGAAGTCTGTTTACAGATGTTGAATTCCCATATGGAAAATTCTCTGAAGATCTCTTTACAATCTATAAAACAATTTTGAAGAGTGAAAATGTAACCTATGTGGGATTTGATGGTTATTTTTACTATTATCGCGATGAGGGAAGCATCGTCGTTTCTGGATATAAGGAAAAGCATTTAGAAGCTTTGGATGCTATCGATGATATTGCAAGAGCGGTAAAAGGAAAAACACAATTTGATAACGCACTGTCGACTCAATATATAAATGTTGTATATGATATTGCTGCGAGAAATCCACAGCTTTCAGAGTTTCAGAATAAACGCATTCAGAGTGTATTGAAATCGCATCGGATGAATGTGCTAAAAGATGGTAATGCCCCAAAGAGATTACGGGCTTTTGCTGCGATATCATTATTTGGAAATAGAATAGCACTTAAAGTTGTCGTTGCGAGAAATAGGAAGTGGAAGGCGTAAAGAGGGGAGGCAAAAAGAGATGACACCATATATTATTGTATTTATGATTTCGATAGGTCTTTTTGCACTTTCTGATCGAGTGAAATTTACACAAAGAAAACCCGTTGTTTTTGTAGCAGTTATAACATTGTGCTTGCTAGCTGGCCTGCGAGCGGAAAGTATTGGTACAGATACAAGAGTTTATTTGGTGCCTATTTTTGAGGCAGCAAAAAAAAGTCATAGTCTTGGAGAATACTTGAATTCATCCTTTCATGCTTTTACATGGACAACGGATTATGTGAAAGATATGGAACCTTTATTTCCGCTGTTAGTTTTGATTGTGACAAAAATTACGGGCTCATTGTATTGCGTCCAAACCATTTTGGAATTGTGTGTGATTTTGCCACTATATATCGCTGTTAGAAAAGATAAACAGACAAACCTTTGGATGGCGATGTTTGTCTTTTGTATGGCCTTTTATAATCCCTCGATGAATATGATGCGTCAGTCAATCGCTATGTCTTTGGGAGTTCTAGGTTTCGAATATTGGAGAAATGAGGAAAAGAAAAACGCATTTATTTGTGTGTTCATAGCGTTCTTATTCCACACAAGTTCATTGCTGATATTGCTAATTTATCTTTTATACGATTATATTGTTAAGGGAACTAAATTAAGCTTTACTGGAAACAATATCAGCAAGAGAAATGAAACACCGAGAATGGTGATAGCAGTAGGAATAGGATTGGCCGGAATGCTATCGATGTCTGTAATTGTGTCAGCGTTATCATCGTTTGGATTTGGACAGTATTTAAGCTATGTTACTGGTAAGCTTTCATTTATGCCAAATCAGCTTTTAATTCGTGTGCCTCAAATTATTCTAATCATTTGGGGTTTTAGATATTTAAGAGATCAGGGAGGAGATGTTTCTTTCTTCTTAGTTATGGAAGTATATGCAGTTTTATTCTCACAGTTTACCAGTGTAAGTGGTTATGGTGGAAGAATTGCTTTATACTTTGCGATTTTTGATGTAATTGTAATACCACGGGCGATGAGTGCGTTAAAGCCAATAAAAAGTGGAGTAATAATTCGGCCGATTATTATACTATACTATATGTTTTATTGGTGGTTTTATTTTGTATTATCAGGAACACATCAAACGGTGCCATACATATTTATGAAATAGAAAATGGAGAAAATTATAGAATGGATTATCTGACAAGTGATGAGATAAAGACAGAACTTTTGAATTCTTTGCGTGAAATAGATATGTTTTTGAAAAAAAATAACATTCAATATTCGATTATGTCCGGAACTATGTTGGGGTGCATACGCCATGGGGGATTCATTCCGTGGGATGACGATATTGATATTGGAATGCTGCGTCCGGAATATAATAAATTGTTAAATTTATTAAGGAAGAATTCTAATTGTCTAAATGAAGAATTGTTTGGAGTGGGAATTGAACTGGAAAATGGGCAATGGCCCTTCTTAAAGATATACAATAAAAATATTCTGGTTAAAGAGAATATGGAGGAAAAACCAGTTAATCTCTGGATTGATGTATTTCCATTTGACGGAATGCCATGCAGACAATCAAATTTATATCAACGATATATTATGCTTTTAAGAAAAATATTTCATTATAGAAGAGATGATCTAACAATTGACAAGAAAAATAGAAAGCATTTTTTTGCACTGAAAACAGTGAATTTTCTTACTGGATTCATTTCAAAAAAGAATTTTGAAAAATATTACATAAAGATCTGTTCAAAGTATGATGTGAACACATCAGAATGGGTAGAAGATTTAACGTGGGGAAAGAAGAGTGTTCCACGAAATTTATTTGATAATCTGGTTGACTATAAATTTGAAACCGTATGTGTAAAAGGGTTTGAGGACTATGACAAGTACCTTAAGCGTATATATGGAAACTATATGGAGCTTCCGCCGGAGGAAAATAGGGTTAATCATGGAGTCGTAGCATGGAGAGTAAAGAAGAATGAAGAATAAGACGACATTATTAAATATGATTTCTGGATTGATTTTACAGTTTTTTACACTTGTAAGTGGCTTTGTTCTTCCAAAGATTATTCTTATTTATTTTGGTTCAGAAGTGAATGGATTGGTTTCGTCATTGAATCAATTTCTAAGTTATATAACACTAGTGGAGGGAGGAATTACAGGAGTCATTATTGCAAATTTATATAAGCCAATTGTTGACCATGATAACTATAAAATATCCTCGGTTCTAGTGACGGCTGACCGTTTCTATAAAAAAATTGGGGCATTGTTTATCGCTTACTCTGTGATTCTATCAATTGCATATCCTCTATATTTTAAGACAGAATTCAAATTTTCTTATGTGTGTTCATTGACGCTGATTCTTTCCTTGACATTGCTGATTCAATACATGTTTTCGTTAACACTTAAAACAATTCTGAACGCGGATAAAAAGGGATATATTGTTAATTTTACACAAACATTGATAGTGATTTGCAATGTTGTGATAGCCTTGATTTCGGTATGTGTTTACCCAAGCATACATATTCTGAAATTAATAAGCGGATTCTTATTTATTCTTCAACCTTTAATTTTTGGAAAGTATGCAAAAAAGAATTATAGAATAAATTGGAAAGTTGAACCTGATAATTCTCTTATTCAATCCAGATGGAATGGATTTGCAATTAATCTAGCTGCATTTATTCACAATAGCACTGATATTACCGTACTTACTTTTTTAGCGAGTCTTAAAATAGTTTCAATTTATAGCGTGTACTGCCTTGTAAGCAAAGGAATTAAACAATTGATAGAGTCTTGTCTGTCTGGTATTTCACATACAATAGGACAGGCTTATGCTAGAAAAGATTGGAAAGAGCTAAATCAAAAACTCGATATATATGAATATGTTGTTTTTGTTTTGGTTTTTTCTCTTTTCACTGTGGCGGCACTTTTAATTACTCCGTTTGTATTACTTTATACAAAGGGGATTGTAGATACAGATTATAATCAACCCTTATTTGGAGTTCTCCTTGTTATATCGGAAGCGTTGTATTTGGTCAAGCTTCCACATTTGAATCTGGCTTATACGGCTAATAAATTTAAAGAAATTACTTTGCCGGCCTATATCGAAGCAATTCTTAATATTGTGATATCTGTTGTACTTGTAAGAAAATTTGGTCTGATTGGTGTAGCAATCGGAACAATAGTGGGAATGACCTACCGTATGATCTTTCATGTCTATTATACAAGCAGAATTGTTCCTGAAAGAGTGCAAAGTATTTTTTATAGAAAGTTGTTTCTGTTTTCTGTTGGTTCGGTTATAGGATTCGTTATCTGTCATCGAATGCTCCCATTCACAAATATAACCGTTGAAAGTTGGGTTATTCATGCAGTTCTATATTGCATTGTGATTGGTATTATTTTATTTGGAATAAGCCTTTTATTTTTCAAACAGGAAATGAAGTTTTTTGCAAAATACATAAGGAGGTAAGGTATACTATGATGAATATAGCAGTGATTTTTGCAGGAGGTGTAGGTAGCCGAATGCATAGTAAAGAGCGACCAAAACAATTCTTGGAAATGTACAATAAACCTATAATTATTCATACACTAGAACATTTTCAAAATCATCCACTTATTGATAAAATAGTTGTTGTTTGTATCGAAAGTTGGATTCCCTATTTAAATGATCTTCTCTATAAGTTCAGAATTGAAAAAGTAGAAAAGGTTGTTCCGGGTGGAAAAACTGGGCAGTTATCTATATATAATGGACTAAATGCTGCGAAAGAGTTGGCAAAAAATGAAAAAGCCATTGTTCTGATTCATGATGGGGTTCGTCCACTTATTACAGAAAAGTTGATTACAAATAACATTGAGTCGGTTAAGGAATATGGATCAGCTATTACCACCGCAAAAGTTAAAGAAACAATTCTTGTTGTGAATGAGAAAGATTCTTCGATAGATTATGTTCCGAGTAGGAGCAATTCTAGAGTTGCAAAGGCTCCACAGTCTTTTTGGTTAAATGATATTCTCGCTGTTCACGAAAAAGCTTTAGCAAAAGAGGAATATAATTGGATCGATTCATGCACAATGATGCAAGAGAATGGATTCAAACTGCATTTGATTGACGGACCTAGTCAAAATATAAAAATTACAACTCCTGAAGATTTTTATACGATGCGTGCGATTCTTGAGGCAAAAGAAAATGAACAAATATATGGATTTGAAGACTAATTGGAGTATCTTTAGCAAAAATCGTAGTTCAATTTATGGTGTCGCAATAATTTCAATAATTATATATCATTATTTTGAAGATGTGGCAGCGTTAAATTTGACTGGGGGGGGGCTCCGCCAGATATGCCAATTATATAACACGTTTATTAGTAGTGTTGGAGTTGAATTTTTTGTATTTTTGTCCGGGGTTGGACTTTATTTTTCGTTGGAAAAAGATTCAAATACTTTGCACTTTTTTACCAAAAGAGCAAAGAGAATTTTACCAGCGTATTTGATGGTTGCAGTTCCGTATTGGGTTTTAGTTGATCTTCTAATTATGAGAAAAGGTCCATTATCATTTGTGTTGGATTTTTTCTTTGTGACATTTTTTACACAGGGGATAAGAACTTTTTGGTATGTACCATTCATTATACTTGCATATTTGAGTTATCCGCTGGTTTATAAATTACTTCACACTAATTGGACGAATCAGAGTCAAGCTGTGATGTTAATATTTTTAGCTTTATCTATCCAATTAATACCGAAATATGTAATGCCATCATTAAATCAAAATATAGAAATATTATTGGGAAGGTTTCTTATTTTCTTTATTGGTTGCTGGTGTGGAAAAAAAGTTTACCGACAGGAATATATTAGTGATAAGGAAAAAAACGGGATAATTTTTGGCGTAGGGCTTATGCTATGTCAGTTTGTGCCTGTAATAAAAATAATTATATTAAAACTTGGCTTTCGGTTCTTGATGTGTTTTTGGGGAATTTCTCTTCTGTATTGTATGGCTGTTTGTATGCCGAAATTACCAAAAAAAATTATTAAAGTATTGGAAAAATTTGGGGCAGTGTCTTATGAATTGTATCTGACACATGTAGCAGTCAGAGCACTTATGAATATTGTTGGATTAAAAACATTTTACTTTCAAAACTATGTTTTATGTGTTTTAATAAGCCTACTTTTGACCGCTATAATAGTAAATTTGCAAAGGAGGGTGTTTTATGCATCTTAGTGCTTTACAAGAGGATCTAGAGTTTATTGCTAGATACGATCTTCCCTATGAACAGCTTAAGGGAAAAAATATTTTAGTGACGGGTGCCACTGGTTTAATTGGTGCTTCTTTGGTTCGTGCATTACTTGCTATTGGAGACATAGGAGTTATTGCTCTTGTAAGAAGTATCGATAAAGCAAAGCGGATTTTTGGTGAATCTATAGATTCATCATTAAAATTATATGTTGCAGATGTTGTAAATGAGATACACATTGATGAATCTGTTGATTATATATTTCATTGTGCATCAGTAACGGCTTCAAAAATAATGATTGAAAAACCGGTAGAAACGCTCTTAACAAGTATTGAAGGAACAAAGAATATACTTAATCTTGCACGAGAAAAGAAGTGTATATCGGTGGTTTACATTTCATCCATGGAGATGTATGGAGCCTTTAATATTAGTAAAGAAGTTAGAGAAAATGATTTAGGGTTTATAGATAATTTAAAAGTACGAAGTAACTATCCGGAAAGCAAGCGTTTGTGTGAAAATATGTGTGTGGCTTATTGTTCAGAATATGGAGTTCCTGTTAAAATTGCGCGACTCGCCCAGACCTTTGGGGCAGGAATTCTTCCGGAAGAGAATAGGGTGTTTGCACAATTTGCAAGAAGTGCCATGCAGGGGAAAGATATTGTTCTACACACGAAAGGACAATCAGAAGGAAACTATTGCTATACAAGAGATTGTATTACTGGACTGCTTACAATTTTGCTAAAGGGTACAAACGCAGAGGCATATAACGTGAGCAATCCAAGAACACATACAACTATAGCCGAGATGGCTAATTTAGTTGCTGAGAAGATAGCTGACGGAAAAATCAAAGTAGTGTTTGATATCCCCAAAGATAATTCGTTTGGCTATGCAGCTGATACAAGGATGATACTAAACTCTGATAAATTGCAAGAATTGGGTTGGAAACCAGAAGTTGGATTAGAGGAGGCATATAGACGGATGATTATGGATATGAGTGATTTTTATAAAAATTCTTTGGAAAAATAAGTAGAAAATGTAATTGACAAAGAGTAGGGAGAGAACATAATTTTGAGAGCAGAGCAGAGCAGAGCAGAGCAGAGCAGAGCAGAGCAGAGCAGAGCAGAGCAGAGCAGAGCAGAGCAGAGCAGAGCAG
>ENA-OQIN01000181-OQIN01000181.1-human-gut-metagenome-genome-assembly--contig:-NODE-181-length-68284-cov-9.615406_pt1 | contig 68284 bp, 57 predicted proteins | sample MGYA00242581_ERZ504746 | MGnify/ENA primary metagenome ERZ504746 (study PRJEB26092, sample SAMD00036436) | human gut metagenome | host: Homo sapiens | study: EMG produced TPA metagenomics assembly of...
GCATAATAGTTCCTCCTTTGCACTGTGATGAATAATAGTTACATCACAATAATAAAGGAAAAACGTACCGTTTTGAGCAGAAAACGCGTACCGCTAAATCAGAATGAATGTACCGCTGATTTCAGAATAGGCGTACCGTTCGAGCAGAATTTGCATGCTGGCGGGAGTAAGCTTGAAAAAGCGGTAAACTATGCCTTTAATCATAAAGAGACCCTTATGAATTATCTACTGGATGGAAGATGCGAGATCTCTAATAATGCAGCGGAACGTCGGGCAAAAACCTATGTGACGGGGCGTAAAAACTTTCTGTTTCATGATACTGCTGATGGAGCAACGGCAAGTGCCATTGTATTAAGTCTCATAGAAACAGCGAAAGCCAATAACCTGAACATCTATCATTATCTCTACACCTTGCTGCTGTATATGCCGGACTATAAAAATGAGCCCGCAGGCATAAAACAGCTGCTGCCATGGAGTGACTTTATAAAAGAAAGATGTACAGGGATCATAGATATCGAAAAAGTAAGACCTGAAGAACGTGGGAACCTGAATATTTAAAGTTCCCTGGAAGTCGTGACCGGGTGATTATTCATCGCTTACGTTTCTTTTCACACCGAACCGCCTTAAACACACTCTTTTCAGAGAATGTAATAAAAGGGAGACTATACCATGATCATGATACATGTCTCCCTGATAAATGTTTCTGTTTTCTGTTCAGTATCTCCTACCTGGAGCGTATTTGAAAATTCAGTTATCTGGCTACATCTGCCTCGGAAAGCATGAATCCTTCCCTAACCTTCTTCATCAGTGTCTTTGCCTTATCAACTGTAGTCTGGTCAGGAATCATGACATATGCTTTCTGACTCATAGAATATGGCTTCTGAGTATCTCCCGTTCCATCTGCACTGTAAGACAATACCTGCCATGAGCCTCCCTCATCCAACTGTCTGCGGACAAGCGATGCTATGATATCGTATGGAACATTGGTCTCAAAACAGCCGTCCAGACTGTCCATTACTGAAAGATAATTCTTAAGGAACGCAGGCTGGGTCGCCTTATCTACTACACCCTGGATAACTGCCATCTGGTCACGGCCTCTCTGACGGTCACCCTCCTTGAAAGCATAACGCTCCCGGGTAAATACCAGTGCCTGCTCACCATTTAAATGGTTTTCACCTTTATTAAAATGATATCCTTTGGTGTTCTGTGAATCAAACTCATAATCTGAATTAACAGTAATACCGCCAAGTGCGTCAATAATCTTCTCAAATCCTGCAAAATTAAGCCTGAAATAGTAGTTGATATTAATATCATATAACATATTCAGAGTATCCATACTTACATTTACGCCGTAAATTCCGGCATGGGTCAGTTTATCCGGCACACCATTTGAAATAGACAGCGGAACAAAATAATCTCTTGGCGTGGATATCATCAGGATCTGTTTTGTTCTGGTATTCACAGTAAGGATAATATTTACATCACTTCGGCTGGAAGCTGTCATTTCTCCTCTGGTGTCAATACCACTCACATAGATTGTATACACTTCATCTGTCACTGCCGCATCTGCGGAACTGTTATCTGAAGTCTCTGTCGTGCTGCCGGTAGCTTCAGTTACCTGAGGAGTCTTTCTCTGGACAACTGTTTCAACCTGAAGTGATGCAATCTCCCTGAGCTGGGAAGAAAAAGAAGAATAATTATCCATTTCATCCAGTACATCAAGATATGCCTGATTCAAAATGATCGCCCCAGTGGTTCCATTATTTAAGCTGTCTGCAAGTTCAGACAGTCCACTATACTCATTCGTCTGAACATCACTGCCAAGTTCATAATACATCTGCTGCAATGCCTGATCTGTATTATCCCTGTCAAGTTCACTGAGAATACCAAATGTATAGCCGGATGCATCTGCCAGCTTCTGTGCAGGGTCATCCTCTTTCACATATACATTAATCTTCGTAACATCCTTATTCACACCTGTAATCGTATCCAGCGCGGAAACTGTTTTATAAATATACAGACTTCCTGTTCCCAACACTGCTAATATTAGAACTGAAAGTACAACTCCAATGATAAAACGTATCTTTTTTCTTGCTTTTCGCACAAGTAAATACACAAGTAGCAGAAATACAAGCAACACAGCTGAAATCACACCGATATATTTTACTGATATAAGCTTCGTATAAAGAAGAAGCACTATAAAAGCCATCTCTGCGCAAAATAGTACCGCGGAAATAATAATTCCGGGAACTCTGTCCTGTTTCTTTGTCTTAATCATTATGACACCTCGTATCTTTACTGAACTATAACTGTGAGTTCTGCAGTATTAGACATATTTCCGGCTGAATCAACCACATAATAGCTGCAGGTATAAGTTCCCGGTGTATAGGTATTAACCTGTCCGTTAATCTGTATTCTTCTCCATAACTCACTTACATTATCAGTATCATCCTTTATCTCTTTTACATTAGATAAAAGATCCACTGAACTTCCCACAGAAGTCTTTATGTAATATTCATTCAAATAAATCTTCGGATACTGTGCCGGCATATCATCTGCCATTTTCTCCTGCTCTGCTGCAGTCTGAGATGCAATATCATCACCTGCCGGTGTTGGTGTCGGTGTCAGTCCGTCATCTGCTGATGCTTCCCCGGAATCAGATTCTTCCGGTGATGAATCACCGGTTTCCACATCTTCAACAGGTACAGGGGTCGGTTCCGTACCTTCCGATGTGTCATCATCATTCTCTCTGCTCTCTTTCATTTTCTCTGGATCTGTGCTCATATTTCGTTTCAGCTTCGCAATATTATTGGAAGCATCTTTCGCAACGTACGTCACCACCACGTTTGAATCGTCTACTTCATAGACAGACTCCACTGTAAGTGAATCCGAAACATCACCATCTTTATCGTCAATCGCTTTAATCCCTTTAAGAAGCTGTGCATCACTCATTCCCGGATTATATTCTGCCGCTGTTTCATCTGTGCAAATAATCTCAGGTGCCTGACGGTCAGACTGCTCTCTCATATATACAACTCCAGCACCCAGTCCTATACATATAACAAGCAAAACCGCAATCCATTTCTTCGCCATAATCAATGCTCCTTACTGAGATTCATCTTTACCATAATATTTGCCATAATATTTACCATAATATTTGCCATACTTTCCGTAATATCCCTGTTTACTCATATCAATCTTATTCAAAATTACACCGAGAATCGGACAGTCACACTTTTCCAGCTGATTTTTTACTTCCTGAGCAAATCGATAACTGATCGCACCTGATTCCATGACAATAACAGAACCATCACATTCATCAGCGATAACTGCACTGTCAATTACACGTCCAAGAGGCGGTGTATCTATAATTATGTAATCATAAACCTTTCTAACTACAGAAAGAATACGTTTAAAATATACGCCTCCAAGGAGTTCTGCTGGATTGGGCGGTACAGTTCCTGCATAAATAACATGAAATCTTGGAATATTTGTAGCATAAATTACATTTTCAAGTGTTTCCTGATGCGAAAGCAAATGCGACAGGCCTTTCACCTGTTCTTCCACCTCTGTCCTTCCCATAAGAACAGATTTACGAAGATCTGCATCAATAAGCAACACCTTTTTTCCTGAATCGGAAAGAGACAGTGCAAGATTCAAAGACACAGTACTTTTTCCTTCATTCGCTGTACAGCTTGTAATTGCGATCACTTTCTTCTCTTCTCCGCAAAAAAGGAGATTTGTACGCAAAGATTTATAAGATTCATTAGCACTGTAATCCAGTGCCGGACGATAAATATTTACTTCTTTCATAGCTACTTTCTCCCTTTACTCCTTTTTTGCTTCTTCTGTTTCTTTCTTTTTTTCTTCTTACGTTCATCCTCTGATATAGGAATTGTTCCCAATGTACTCAGCCCCAGATAGCGTTCTACATCTTCCTGAGTCTTAATCGTATCGTTTGAAATATAGGCTATAAGCACAGTTGCAACTGCTGCAATCACTCCCAAAATTCCGCCAATCACACCATTCTTAGTAGCACTTGGGCTTACCTTCTGTTCTGGGATATTCGCAGATTCAACTACATTAACAGCATCAATATCCATTACATTCTTGATATGATTTGCTGCAACATCTCGAATTGCATTTGCAATCTCACATGCTTCATAAGGATCTTTATCACGAACTGAAATCGACAAGATACGGGTATCTGTAGCAGAATCTACAGCCATTTTACCAAGTAACTGCTCATGTGTTAAATTTAAGTTCAGTTGAGTAATAACTCCTTCTGTAACGGTACGACTTTTAATCAATTCCGCGTAATCTTTTGTCAAAGACAAACTGGTCTGCATATCCTGGCTAGTCAGTGTATTACTATCTTGTTTACTCAGCACATACATCTTCGTTGTAGACTCATACTGCGGTGTAACAAATAAATATGTACCGACAATAGCTACGAGTCCCACAATAATACCGACCAATATAATTACCCATATTTTATTCAGCAAAACATGAACTATCTCCGATACGTCAACTTCAATTTCATCATTATCCTGTATATTAAGTTGTTCCATTATACTTTATCTTTCCTTCCTTCTTTTTGCATCTTTTAAAATCTTCTGAGGATTCTCTATAAACAGATTGTTTGCATATGTCTCTCCCATCTTCTTCTTCACATAGCTGTATGCTTCTCCCACTCTGGAAATTCTGTCATACATATTATGACAGTCTGATCCCACAAACTGAACCAGATCATATTTCATAAGCTTTATGCAGAAACGTTTTATAAAAAAACCTTCCTTACCAATAATACTATCCGCATTAATCTGCATACAGGCTCCCATATCATCCAATTCCTCTACAAAATTCAAATCTAATCTAGTTGCTTCATAACGCTCAATATGTGCAATAACAGGTTTGTATCCATTAGATAGCAATGCATAAATCCTCTCACGTATGTAAGAAACCTCTGAATTTTCAGAAAACTCTGTCAAAACATACCTGGATCCAGCCATTGTGCTGACTTTACCTGCTTTAAGCATCTCCGTCATCTCCATATTTACATGAAATTCACAGCCCAGATATACTTCTAAATCATTACTAATTTCTGCCGCTGCCCTCTGCGCAAGTACAAACTGTTCTTTTATATGCTCTATAGGTGTTTCAAACATCTGAAAACGGAAATGAGGTGTCGCAATAATTCCTCTTACACCTTGATTATACTCCATTTGCAACAGTCTCTTTGTCTCTTCATAATCTGATGCTCCATCATCTACACCAGGTATAATGTGACAATGTACGTCGTATATACCTTCCTTAGGCATAATCTTCACTCCTCCTTTATATGACACAGCATTCAACATACCATCTTCATGATTAAACCATTTCTTGACAGGATTGTCAAGGCTTAGGAATACTTTCACGAATAGTTTCCTGCATTACAAAATTCTGTGCACAATCGGAATTCTGTGAATAATCTCCGTTATTCCCAGTGATAGCATCATTATAACTGCAATATACAGAACTGATACACCTAAATGAGTCATCAAAGACACTGGTAAAATTCTTTCCATAAAACGAAGTACAATTACGTGAATCAGATAAATTCCTAATGTATTCTGAGATATTTTCTGAATCACTGCATTTTTCTCTTTATATCGCACTGCTACCACAAAAACACTCATAACACTGCACAATGTAAAAATTGTAGTCTGACCATTCCACACAGTATCCCACGGTCTATCAGTGAAGTTTGAATACATCAAGCCAATGGCAAAAAGGCAGCAAAGATTCATGATCAGACTATACACGGCAATTTTTGTTCCCTTATTTTCAGCCCATACGGCAATCTTATCTTTATATCCATATGCCAATCCACCAAGACAAAAATAAATAAAGGCAAAACTATATGTATCCTTAAATGGATTAAATATATGAAAGAAATTCAGATTTTCTATCATTTTCGGATGTTGAATAATAACAGTACATAAAGTTGCCATTTCATTCAACAGACTATTTCCAAAGATCATTATGCTTCCTATAGCAACAAAATAAATGAATATTTTCCTGTTACTTTCATAAACTACATTCAACAGTGGAAATATAAGGTAAATACATACTAATATACCTAAAAACCACAAATGACTGATCCAGTTTGCTTTTAATTGCCACAATGTCTGAAACAATCCCCTAATTCCTAAATATTCTCCACGAATAATCATCAAAAAAACTGTTGTCAACACCCCCCCATATGACAGCTACACATAGAATATGAACTGTTTTTTTTATATGCCTTTTCATATCAAAGTTTTTCCCAAACATCAGAAAACCATTAACAAAGAAAAACACAGGCACTGACATCGACAAAATTGCCATAATAAAATAATTCACATATGACATTGGTGTATCTGTCAGCACAGGCAACCAAGGAATTGCGCCATGATAAAAAACAACTCCATACATAGCTATACATTTTAACAAATCTAAATAAGAATATCTTTTTTTATTTGATTTTAATTCCATTATTTTCACCTTTATCTGCTCAGCACTTATGGATACAACCCCAAGTTGAACACATGCACAAACTCATATTTTTCATCATTAAAAAATAACGCCCCTAATGTTCCGCCACAATTTCCGCCTACCAGTGCAGTACACCTCGATAATAGTATAATGGAAGAAAGATATTCCAAACCAGAAAGATAATTATCATTTTTTCTCTCAAAATGCACATCTTTAATATAGGATATACTGTCATCCTGATCATAAATATCATCATAATAAACACGTTTGTTTTCAAGGATTTTATCAGGAAAAGCTTTTTCAAATGCATCTCTTATTTTTCGTTCTTCCGTTGCCAGATAAATGGCATCATATCCTTCATAATCCATGTACTTTCTGCAGATTTCAATCACTTTCCGGGTAGATGGCTGAACAGGATGTCCCGATGGTTTTAATGCCAGATAATCGGTTCCTCTGCAAATCACACCAAGTACTTTGTTCCTACCAGCAAATAAATGCTGATATTCAGCATCAACATACTGGCTTGTTTTTTGATTTAAGTGAACATATTTTTTATACCACTGGCACCAAATATGCAGTTCCTTTTTAGAATAAATATCTTTAAATGCAGGCAGATAAGCATTCGTCTTTTTTTTGCAGCTGACTTTTTTGATAGATTGTTTTATTTTCTGGCTCACCAGTGGTTTGAAATACCACTCCCATTGAATAACATCCTTTTTCCCATGATTTACACAAATGTCCGGATAACTACCGTGATAAAATCCATAAATCATTAATGCCAACATATTATGAAGATAGCAGAAGTTAAAGTATTCGTATTCAAACTCCCCTTCATAAATTTCCATAATCTTTGGATGTCTCATATCAGATATTTTCATTCTGCCATCATTTGCATGCATTTCAGCATAATGATGATACGGAAACCTCTGTATTTTCTGCTCTATCGCATATAAGTTAGGATATACTTTATTTTTATAAAACGATCGAATGTCTATTGTAATCCCCTCCCTTATTTTATTATGACGCATGGATTTCCAATCACCAGGCAATTATCTGGAACGTCTTTCATAACCACTGCCCCGGCCCCTATTTTTACATTATCCCCAACAGTAATGTTACCTGCCACTACAGCATTGGTATAAATAGAAACATTATTGCCAATAACTGGTCCCTGTTCACATCCCACATTCTTTCCTATAGTAACCCCTTGCCACACAGAGAGATTCTCACCAATCTTATGTGCAGCAATAACTGTTCCATGCCCATGATAACAAACCAATCCACCACCGATTTCACATCTGCCAATTTCCATATCCTTTTTTATCGGAAAGAAAAGGCGCAAAATAATAGCTTTTGTATAACTTTCTTTTTTCAGACGAAAATCCAGAATATTACGAAAACATTTATCATATAAAATAACCTCAGAAAATGTCCGATAAACATTTTTATACTTTCTTCCTCCATACGCAAATCTTTCTAAATCTTTGAAAATATCGAACTTGAATCTGCATCTTTTAATCAAAAGATAGATGATAAAAGTCCGTGGAGAATTCAATAGCCAATATATTTTCTTCATAAACCGTAAGTCTCCCCCCTTCCTATCTTTTTATTTTAAACAAAATCATCAATGCTAATATACATTTGTATTGAATAAGTGCATTCACTAGCCGTTTCATAATCTGCAAATGAGAACTGTCAAAATCTTTTATTACCTTTTGTACTGTCTCGTCTTTGCAAATGGCTCGAATATTCTTTCTAACAGATTGTTTCTTTGGATTTAGAATGACCTCTTGTGCAATGCACCGACGAACTCGCCCAAGAAAAGCCTTATATAATCGCTGCCTGTATACTTCTGGTCCAAATATCTGATCCAATTCCTGTATTTCTTTCTTCAACAGTATTTTTTCCATTCTGAAACGATTTGCTTTATAACTTTTTGTTAACGAAATCCCATTATCACAATAATAATAATTCGGCGTTTCTTCTATCACAACGCATTGTGCTTTTATCAGATACTGCATATGAAAAATAATATCTTCCGATATATATTCACGTTCAGACGGAAAAAAGATACCATACTTTTTAATAATATCCAACGAATAAAGTCCTTTCCAAACAGACATTCCAATTTCAACATCACCTGATGCCTCTGGAAGAGAGCCGATCATTCCAAGCAACAGCTCTTTGACCTTCTCCCCATCATATCTGTCCTTCTTGTATGTTTCTCTAGCCAATAGGTTTCTTCCATCCGCTGTCCGATCATAATATCGACAAAAACATGTATCTGCATTTTCATACTGCAACCGACGATAAAGGCGTTCAATCATTCTGACATCCGTATAGTCATCAGAATCTATAAAGGTTACGTACTGTCCCTGTGCTATATCCAATCCTGCATTTCTGGCCATACCCAGTCCAGCATTTTTTTTATGTATCACACGCACTCTTAAATCCTTTGCTGCATATTGATCACATTTTATACCACAATTATCAAGAGAACCATCATCAATCATAATAATTTCTATATTCCCATATGTCTGGTTAAGTAAAGAGGTCATACATCTGTCTATATACTGACTGACATTATACACTGGAACAATAATACTGATTAATTTTTCCATATCCATTTCCTCTGTTTCTAAATAGAATTCAATATATTACCAATGTTTTTTCCCATTGCATAGTATGTATAATTATCTTCAAATTCTTTTTTCCCATTTTCACACAGACAACTATAAAGTACTTTGTCATTGAAAATCTGGTCCAAAGCTGTCAGTAATGATTCCTCTGTCTTATCTATAATCAGACCATTATAATGATCTATCACATAATCATCTGTTACACCATGAGAACGAGTAATTATAACAGGAACCCCCATATTCATAGCATGCAGAAGAACCAGCTGACCAGCTGCAATTGTATCATCATCAAGTGCAATGACAACAGCCTTCGCGTTTCTCATGTATCGCAGCATCTCCTTCCCAAAAGTATTTTTTCTTACCTCAATATTATTGTGAGATTCTTCATTCAACATGTCGCAAGCAAGCACCAGTTGATACTCTGTCTTTTCAATAGTTCTAATCAGAAACTCATAGTCCCGGTTGCTTCTTCCTGTTGAAAAAAGATAATTTCTTTTCTTTAATTCATTATCATCAAACTGTTCTGCTTCATATTGAATAGCGCCACATTTTGCAAAGCTAAAACGTTGTTCATCCATACCAAAAATGTTTTTATACATTTGATTCTCACTTTGTGTTGTCAGAATAATTTTATCGACATACTGTGATGTAATGGCATATTTAACAAAATGATAAAAGATTTTTCCTAGCAGTCCTCTCTTCTGTTTATAGATAAATGTCATGATGACAAGCCTATATTTCTTTTTCAAATGAAATAATCTGCTGTAAAAGGCAATGGCAATACCATAAAATTGCTGCCAGCATAAAACCGTTTTACCTTCATATTCTGAAGCTGACAAAATTGTTTTCAAAGCTACCGTAAAAAATTTAATATATCGCCTAATCCCATATATTTTATTGTTTTCATATAAAGCTACTTTCCATTTCTCCTGAGTTATTTCCTGCAACCCTTTTATAAACCCGCTAGCTTCATCATAATCACTGTCTATAATCAAGACATTTTGGGGCACTGAAGATTTTTTCATTCAATCTGACTCCCTAATTCTTTATAGTATTCTTCTAGTATCTTATATGCATTTTTTATATTATAACGGCTATCTGTCACCTTTTGACTTTTTGCTGCTCGATCCTCAAATGTCTTTTCCTTCATAATTTCTAAAATCCACTCGGATTTCTTTTTATTTAATGAAATAAATTTGCAATTTCCAGAAAAATTCACTTCTTTTGGAACTTTATCCGAAAACAGGCAGGTCAATCCAGAGAACTGCGCCTCAATTCCTGTCACTGGAATTCCTTCAAAAAATGACGGCATAACAAAGACATCCATTGCCTGATAAAGTTCATTCACATCATCTCGACTCCCCAAAAAGTAAACCACCTGATCCAATCCATAATGATGAACTCTATCTCGCAATTCTTTTTCTTTCTCTCCTGTACCGATTAAGAGTAACCTCGCATTAGAGTCATATCTGTACAGTTCTTCAAATATGTCTATGAGAAAACTGTGATTCTTCTGATATGAAAGTCTTCCGACATGACCAATAACAAATTTATCTATAAGCTTCAATTTCTTTCTTATATCATTGCGATTTTTTTCATTATAGACAAATTGATCCGTTTCAATAGCATTAGGAATAACTTTAAATCGATGATATCCAAAAAGAAACTTTCCTGCTTCCTGTCCACAGGCACAGTATTCATTAGCAACACTTGTAATTTGAGTTCGAAAGAATTGTTTTAACGGATATTTAAAATCTTTGTCAATAGAAGTATTATGACTGTGGGCAATTCTCACGGGTATATGCGCTTTTTTTGCAGCCAATAATGGCAAATAACTCATCGTATCTATATGGGAATGAATAATCTGATACTCCGGATGTTCATAAAAAAATGTGCGCATCCATTTAAAATATTGTAGATAATTTTGAGGATATAAACGAGGCGCATAATACATTTTTCCTCCAAGTGAAATGATCTCATCATCATAATCACTTTTGTAAGCGCGATGTGTCAAAAAGTCAAACTGTATATCCTCTCTATTAATATTTCTATAATAATTCATAAGCATCGTTTCCAGACCAGCACGATGCATATCATTTACAACCTGTAAAACTCTCATCAGCAATCTATCTCTTTTCCATTGATATGTATAATTTATATCGCTGCTGCCATCCCCACGTAATTGTGCAAAGGAACAACACTGCCATACACCATGCAACTGTCGGCGGCAAATTCATCAATTTGCAGATAATCTCCAAAACAAGCGGATGAAATCCATAAAGAATTATAGATGCTTTTCCACTATAGTATCCAACGATGGTCATTCTTTTTGTTTTAGCAGGATGCATCAACAAAAAGAGGAATAAAAATAAAATAGCAGGCAACAGGCAAAAACTTCCTGTTGTTCCCTCTGCGAAACCCAAATAATTGGCCACTTCTACTTCTGCAATATCCATCAGAATCCACGTAATCATCAACACAGCTATTTTCCTTGGAAATTTACGTTCCAAACATGCATTCATCCAGATATTTTTCTGATATGACAAAAAATTCCCCAAAAAGGCAAAAGGACAAATACATGTGATAAAACGACGAATATACAAAAAATCATACCATACCATCAAACGATTCATTTACGGTATCTTTTCCCATGAAATCAGACCATACCAAGTATATGTCAGTGACCCGAATATAAATCCCAGAATGCATAATATCCAACATAATTTTTCTTTCTTCCATTTCAAGCTGAAATGGAGAACAACAACTGCCACCATCATTGATGGAAAGAACCACAAATGATAATAAGTACCATAAATAACAAATCGTTTGACAATCGTATAAATTATATTTTCTACAGACATACCACTAAAATGATGGCATACTGCATCCCACACTACATAAATAACACTCAGTAGCACATAATATTTAAGCAATGATTTCAGATTTTTCAGCCACATTTTAGGTTTTTCAACGGAATATTCCGTCAGATAATAACCTGTTACACAGGCAAAAAATGGCACTACCATTCTGCCAAATATGCTGTTGATGATATGCCCCAATAGCGGTGAAATATCACTAAAAGCATCACTATGAACACTCACCACCAAAAGTGACGCCATCCATTTTACCAAATCAATTGAATTATTTCTGACCTTCAGTTGTTTTTCCTGCATATTTTCCACCATTTACGTTTTATTTTCTTAAACATGTCATTTTTTTCTACTTTTTTAATACTGTCTGCGATTGTTTCTTTTCGAATCATTTTAAAAAAAAGATCTCTGGAATATTTATCCCATGGAGAAATCAGCATGCTTTGATTATAAGCCAATACTTTCTCCAAATCCACCTCTCTACTGATAATTCCATTTTGAATACTGTTCCAGAACTTTTTTCCCTTCTCATTCTGCACGAAGATAAGTGAATATCCCTTATTTTCCATCCAATCTTTCCATATATTCTCACAGCCCCAGAAATCTCCAAGGGTTAAATCGCTAACTCTTTCAACCGTACGAAAAACACAATTAAAGCATGACCGCCTAAGATTCATATTTTTTAAAAATGACTGCAGGTAAACATCCTCATGCATATTCTTCCTATAATACTGTCCCTTCTCTGTTATCATTGCCATGGAAAAGTCATTCCATCCCTCCGTTTTATCTCGAAAACAAATCTGCGTCGGATTTCCATTCAATTCGACATTTTCATCTATATACTTTTCAAAAACTTTAAACATGTATTTCTTTTTGAGGATTAGTCACAGTATTATAACAATACTTCTCACATCGACCACATACTATACATTTTTCCTGATTAACAAAAGGATAATAAAATCCTTCTGAATCTCTTTCCATTTTTATACATTCCGCAGGACACACATTGCTACATAATCCACACCCAGTACATCCAGCTTTGTTCTTCAGTTTCATTTTTTGCCTCTCTTTAGCATATGCTGAACATCTTGCTTTTCTTTTTCATTCATTCCCCAAAAATATAGCATGACAAAGTAACAGCTAACAAACACTACAACCTGTATCAAAAAATCCAGCCATGAATCAACTGCAAAAAAATATTTGACAACCATTCCCTCTACGCCTGCTACCGCCAGTATAATACTTGGCTGAACAAGATTCCTGAAAAACAATGGGATGTTTAATCCCACCTTTTTATGATAATACCAATTCATCATAATAATATTACCAATAACCGTTGATAATGTTGTTCCAAAAGCAGCTCCTGTTGCCCCAAAATATTTTCCAAGCGGAACACTGATTCCCAAATTTGCAAGAGCAATAATAAAATAAATAGTCGAACGAAATTTATGCATATTCTTAGCGCGCTGAATTTCGATACCAATATTCTGAATTAATGGAATAATATAGGGAATCATAATTAAAGCACCCACATAGTAAGCTGACTCATACCCTTCTCCCGCCCATTTACTGATAAAAAATTTTCCATATAGTAGGTATCCCACCAATACAGCAGACAAAATCATATACTGAATGCGCCCAATTCTTATAAATAACTGATCTAAGACAGTATTATCTTTATTTTCTGCAACTAATCGATTCACCCGCGGAATAAAAACGTTCGAAACCGCTGTTGACATATTCATAAAATACTGATTAAACTGACTTCCAACAGAATAAATCGCCACCACAGTTGCTCCCTGAACTGCCCCCAGAATAATCTTGTCTACGTTTAAATTAATCTGTGAGGCAATCTCATTTAAAAAAATGAACATAGAAAATGTCCCAACTTTTTTTAAAACGTTTAATTCCATACCTCGAAACTGAAATTTCATCCACAACTTGACAATACAATAATAAATATTCATACAAAATCTAAATACTGACAATGCCAGATTCACCAAAACCAGTGCTGTGGAACGATATCCCATGTATAAAAGCGGTAATGAAATAACCGGTATCAGAATCGTTACTGTGATCAACATAATTCTTTGGAAAATATACCGTTCATGAGCTGTAATATAACAGTCAAAAATAATATTTGGAAACGTTACCGCCATGGAAAAAATAAGGATTACCATCAAAATACGAACCTGCTGAACATCCGCTGCTGTCAAACTATTTTGAAATAGCGCATCAGCAGAAATAATCATTCCACCTCCAACAATACAGGAAAGAACAGCTAATCCACAGAATACCAGCAGAAAAATGCCGTTAAGTTTTCGAATCTCTTCTTCCTGATTTTTTACTTTATATTCATAATAGAATTTAACATAAGAACTGCCAAATCCCAAACTCAATAATCCAAGGTAGGAGACCGTCGAGCTGCCCAATTGATAAAGTCCGTATTCATTTTGCCCAAGAAAATGCAGCATCAACGGCGTATAAATAATAGCACTGATATTCTGAATAGCTATCGTTACGTAACTCAACAGAGTTCCCATTTTCAGCTGATTAATATTTTTATGCATTCTCTTTTGTCTCCTTTTGTATCTGCATTAAAAAATTTCCGAACTTCTTTTTCTCCTTTTCTATTATTTCATCTGTTTTTTTAAAACTCATATTCAAAATTTTTTTGTCATCTATTTCTTTTTGTCTCCGCTGAAGACACTGCATTTTTGACAGCAATGTAACCAATCGTGACTTCATAGTTTTAAAACCATCTTTTCTTTCAAAAACAACAAACGGTGTATGAAAAATCAACGAGAACACTGTACCATGAAACGAATCCGTACAGACACATGTTGCATGATGAATTAAATACAAAAATTCATCCGGTGCAATTCCAAAATGTTCCTCACTCTGTAATTCAAATATTTTCAAATTTTGTTTCTTTGCAAATGTTTGAACCCAATTTCGATAAGAATCATCATAGCTTCCAAGATAATACGTTAAAACATATTCCTCTGGACATTTCTCAGGTTTTTTTTCAATTTTTTCCCACTGATATGCAGATAAGTACATCGTTGGATCACAAAGAACTTCCGCCTCTCTTCCGCACAAATTGCGAATCAATTCTGCACCTTTTTCTTCCCTTACAGACAAAAGCCGAAAATCACGTATCCATTTTGAAAAATCTTCTTTATTTCTCTCTGGAATTTCCTCAATGGCAATGCTGGGAGAAATTGCAATTTTCTGCAAACTTTCTGCAAACGTCAGGAAATTTGCTTCTGTACAATACTCCAAATAAGGATTCCAGACCTGATCACTGCCTGCAATAAAATAATCGTACTTTTCACTCAGCTTTTCAGGAACTTTCTCATTAATCATTTGTGAGCTTCGATGAATATATGTTTTATTAAATCTGTAAAAATTCAGAATTCTGTTTTCTTCTTTTGTTAAATGATAATGTAAAAACCTTTTGATATACAATTTACGCAAATAAACAGGATTTTCTGTATCAAAAACATTTGTCGTTTTCCAAATAGTTTCTGCAGAAATCCCAACACTTTCCAATGCTTCCTGAACAGCATAATTTTGCAACCGATTACCATAATTATATCCGTTTGTAATTGTTACAATTCCTGCTTTCATATTTCTCCTTATATCTCCATTGCTTCAAATGGGTATAAACAAAATGTACCCAATAATAGCCTATATAATTTTTATGTTTCAATAATATATAATCTATAAGATGAATATCCTTATATTCCTTCTGCTTTTCTAAAAAATAGATAAATCTTTTATCTTCCATAATTCTTCGTATTTCATTGCATCGTTTTTTTAACGACAGCTCTTTCCAGACAACCAGATAGGCTGCCGCTGTATTAATACCCTGATAGAAAAAATAACGATTTAATTCTTTCTTTGCCCGTGTACTCAAATGATAATAATGCTTGTCCATATATATGATTTCCCTATCAATATCCATCTGCATTTCAAAAGCATTATCATAATATGCACTGCCTGCTCCCTCCCCCTGTCTGATATTATATATAAACAGCGGAAAATCAGATACTATATATCTATTTACATATTTGAAATACTGCATATTAAATCGAATATCTTCACCATATACAACCTGTTTTGGAAAATATAACTGTTTTTCTTCTATAATATCTCTTCGAAATAATTTACCTCCCTGAAGCATAAACACCTGCTCATTCAGCAATTGAGGAAATGCTTCCTTATTGCTGTGTAGTTCATATTCTGCTCCTCTCATTTCATTGATATATTTTTTATTGGTTCCCTCAATTTGTTTTGCATAGTTGAATACAATCCACTGACAATCCTGTTGAATATATGTCATCATTCTGTCAATAGCTCCGGGCTCAAGCACATCATCTGAATCAAGAAAATAAATCCATTCACCGGAAGCTGCTTTTAACCCTGCATTTCTGGCCATACTAACTCCCTGGTTTATCTGATGAATCACTTGGATGTAATTATATTGCTTTGCCAGTTCATTCATCTTTTCCAATGATTTGTCTTTTGAACCATCATCAATTAATATAATTTCACATCCTGAAGGATTCTGACTTGTTACAGAACAAATACATCTTTGAATATATTTTTCACTATTATATACAGGCACAATAATACTGATTTTTGTCACTGTACAATCTCCTTTAATTTTTTAATTCTCACATATATTCTATGAATTCCACAATAGATATAACCTTTTTTGTGCTTTAATAACCAGTAATCAAGATTATGAATACGCCCCGCAGATTTTTCTCTCTGTAAAATATTCTGAAAAAAAGAATCATTTAATATCATCAACGTATCTCTTTTCTTTCTTTTCCGAACCATCCTTTCAACAGATGCAATGCATTGCGCATAGTAAAAGTGATTCATTTTATTTTTAGCTTCCGAACTTATATCATTTGAACTACATAATATATTCTGCATTTCCTGACATATTTTTTTCTGTAATTTCCATTCATTAGTAACCTGATTACTTAACCCTGTTGTTAAATGACAATTATAGCAATATACAGTCTTCTGAAGCACAACAAATTTCTTTATATGTACAAAATAATGTGTATTAAATAAAATATCTTCACCATATGCTGATTTTTTATCAAAGCACAATTGATACTGTTGCAAAATCCGACGATCATATAATCTTCCCCATACAAAGTGAAAAAGCCGACTTTCTGTCAATTCAAACAATTCATTTTGACCTCCCACATGAATATTTTCCTTAAAAAATTGCCGGTTATATATTCTTTTTCCACTTTTTTCTTCAATCATAACATAATTTCCAATTACCCATTCTGCCTCTAAGGTATACGGCACCATATTATCCAGTGCACTCTCTATCAATCTATCATCTGCATCCAAAAATAGAATATAATCACCGATTGCCTTTTCCATTCCCAAATTCCTTGCACTACTTACCCCTTGATTTTCAGAATGAATAACCTGTACAGCAGAATATCTCTCTGCATAAAAATCGCTAATTGCCACTGTATTATCCTCAGAACCATCATCAACAATAATCAATTCATAGTTTTTATACGTTTGTCTTAGAACACTTTTTATACACTTCTTTAATGTTTTCTCTGCATTATAAGCAGGTATAATAATTGAAATAACAGGAAGTCTATTTCTCATATCATCAATTTTTCCTTTTTATATAGATTATATAGATTAAACTTAATGGACTAATCAAAAAAAATCCAAGTATATATTCCTTGATGCTTCTTTTTTCCCATTTATAAAAGAATTTAAAAAGCTGCTTGAATTTCCTTCTATATATTTTGTAATCTTCTAAGTATTTTTGGGATGACTCAAGATGCAAAATATCATTTAGTAAACAGAAATAGTGAACGCTGTAAAAATGTTTCAAGTAGGGTACCATTTCCGGATATCTTTGTATAATAATACGTTTTATCTCATTTAAATGCGTTTCAACGATTTTAAAATTATCAGAATAGCCTGATTTTGTGATACTGCCCTGCCTCGTCCTATATCCATATAACTCCTGATAGATGATAACCGTCTTTGAAGATTTCTCTAACAAATGAAAAATAACATTTGTATCTTCATTAATTTCGCCTTCTGAAAAACGACAATTTTTTAATAATTCAGCAGAATATATTTTATCACAAACACTTTCTGAAATCCGATGCGTAAAAAAGAATTTGAATATCTCCTGTTTATCACAGAATTTTCCCTGAATACGATTTCCTTTTGTTTCCACTACCTTTTCTTTCAAAATATCATTTGTACAAAAAGTAAAATACTGGCAAGACACAATCTGCGCTTTATACCTGCTCATCGAATATATCAATTTTTCATACATTGTCGGCAATATATAATCATCGCTGTCCACAAATCCTATATAACGTCCTCGGGCAGCTCTGAGTCCTGTATTGCGTGCTGAGGATAAACCACCATTTTCTTTATGAATAACTTTGATTTTCGAAGAGCTTTCTGCGACAATATCGCAAATCTTTCCACTGGAATCCGTAGAACCATCATCTACCAGAATAATCTCATAATTCTGATATGTCTGATTCAGTAAACTTTCAACACAATCTTCCAGATATTTTTCTACATTATATACTGGCACTATGATTGACAGCGTTATTTTGTTCTCATTTTCCGTCTGCATGAAACTCTCCTTTTTTTAGTTCTTGTGCTGGAATTCCCCCAATCGTAATCCCCGGTGTCAGAAAAGATTTATTCACAACAGCTCCTGCACCGATAACAATATCATCTGCCAATTCTATATCTCCAATAATTTTTGCTCCTACACCAATATCAATACGATTTCCCAAACGGGGTGCTTTTAGGGATTTGCCATTATTACCTATACAATTATCTCCATGAAGCTGACAATCCTTTCCTATTCTCGCCCATCCATTAACCACAATATTGCCCGAATGATGGATAATCAATCCCGGCGCAAAAGATCCTTCTACCATTTCAATTCCAAGCTTTAGCCCCAAACGATTTCTTCGATGTCTACAGATTGGATACATAATCAATTTTTTCAACCCCTTCTGGCAATAATAATATTCTGTATACCGTAAAGCCTTTTGATATTTCCATATTCTGATACTGGGATCTTTAACAAACCATTCAACTATTTGATCATGACGAGATTTTCTTGTGATATAGAAACTTTTTTCTTTATCGAGACAATCTTTCAATTTATCTTTTGTATCAAGCATAATCATCCTCTTTTCGCTATAACTGTCATATTTCTTTTCTCCAGAATAAAAGGGAACGCACAAACTAAAGCAATCAGATAAGCCGTCTCAAGTTCCAGTGCACTATTATAAATAAGTCCAATAATACATGTTGGTACAAAAGAAAAGACAGCTAAATCATATAATTTTTCACTTTTTTTTCTTTTTTTAAGAATTGAAATATCTATAGATAGGAAAAATGCTGTTGTCAAAACAAGACCAATCACTCCCTGTTCCAAAAAAATCCATGCATGTGAAAACCATCTATAATGTAAATATTCATACTGTCTATAAAATGCACTGCTCAAAAAAGTATAACTTGACTGTTCACAGCTTCCTAAACCAAATCCAAACAAAGCATGTAAAGGACTTCCTTTAAAAAACATATCATATAGTTTCTGAATTGCCGAAAATCGATTTAAATCTCCGGAATTCGTATATCCATTACCAGAAAGATAATAGTTCATCGCATCTTTATCCAAAAAAATGTTTAAAATGTCTGGATTGTACTGTTTGATCAAATTAAAACCGATAATTAAAACAATGATTGCTGAAATACAAATTCCAACCGTTTTTCTTGACGGCTTCATATATAAAAGCTGAAATCCTATAATAATAATAAATTCAAAAAAATATATTTTCAACTCAGCCAAAGTTGCTATATACATGCATGCAACACAATAAAAAAACAATGTCGAAAGTGATATTTTTGAATTTAGAAATTCGGCTAAAACTATTGTTGTAATAATGCAAAGCATCACGCAAACATACGCATTACATCCACTGTCTGTACCAAAAAAGCCTCCCAGATAATCGTCCCTATATCCTTGAACAAAATACTGAAACGTCATCATAGCAACATTCAGGAAAAAAAATGTTTTAAAAAAAGCTACTATTTTCTCTATATCATACTCAGATAATAGTCCCACACAAATGAAAAAGAAAACAAAAAATCGAAAACTGTTACGCAATCCCCATAAAACCAAAAGTGGTTTAACCAAATTAAGAACTAATCCCAACATCATACACGCTAAAATTGCCGTTACAATATATATTTGTACTTTAACCCTCGTACCTCGAATACCTTTTCTTATTTTAAGAAATTGAAAAAACAGTATTGTAATAGTTATCACATCTGTAATATAAGTAATCGCTGACGGAGCTCCCAATACGTCTCGCGCCCATAGCATAAAACATACAAGTATAATTTGCGCATACACTAATATTTTTTTCTTTGATGGTATTTTTAAAACTGTATTAAATATCATCGACTTATGTATTTTTATCTTATATTTCATTAAAATTATTTCCTTATCATTTTAAATATACGGATAATGTTTCATTTACAACAAAATCCCAATTATATTTTTCACAAATAAAATCTGCTGCCTGCAATTTGTATCGATTTACTTCTTTTTCAGAATCACATAAATACTGTAACTTTTCTGTAAGCATTGTCACATTTCCTTTCTGAAATATAACAGCCCGATTTCCCACTACTTCTGTTATCTCTTTAATATCTGACACAAGGCAACAATTACCATAACTCATTGCTTCCAACAAACTCAGTGGCATACCTTCCACATCTGAGGGCAATACGTACACATAGGCATTACTGTATAATTCTTGTAAAATATCGCCCTGAACAAATCCTATAAAACAAATTCTTGAATCATTCATTGCTGCTTTCTTTACTTCTGCCGTATATTCATCTGTATCACTACTTCCACCGGCAATGACCAATTTATGTTTAGTATTTACATTTTTAAAACTATTGATCAAATACATTAATCCCTTTTCTGGGACAAGCCTTCCCAAAAATAAAATGTATTGATTCTTTTCTAATCCATACATTTTATTAATCTGATTTGCTGCTTTTATTTCCGGACGTTCAACACCATTTGGTATAAAATGCGTTTTTCTATGATACTTGTCATAAAAATACTGCTGCATATTTTTACTCAATACAATTACATCATCAGCATACTTAACGGCATGTTCTTCACCTTTTTTTATAAATTTTGATCCTAAACCTCCCTGCCATTTTTCACGCATCCAATCCAAACCATGAATTGTAACAACAACTTTTTTATGAAAAAGTTTGGGAATCCAGCAAAAAAATGCAGGTCCCTCCGCGTGAATATGTATCACATCATATGGGCCTACTGCCGAGCAAAGTGCCGCAAAAAATGAAGCTGACACGGCTGCAACTCCTCTAATATCAATTGTCGGCACTTTTTTTATTATTATTGCCCTATGATGTAATTCATACTGTTCCAGTTCATCCTGTAGAATCGGTCTTGTACCTACCAAACTCATGTCGCCTCCTGATGTAAAGATAGAAACAACTTTTTTTCAGAGAAAATTTTTCAGCACCACACCATGCAATTACCCTCAAAAACAGCACAAAAAAAGAACCTCTGATCTCTCAGAAGTCCCTATTTTACGCTGTTTTCTTAAAATTCTTCCACCGTCAGTACCGTTGCCTGCTTCATATCAAATTCCACCAGATTGTATTCTGAATGGCATATACCCGTCAAACGATATGTCTTTTCTGTATCCCATTCGCACGTTTTCCATATCATTCGCAGCATTGGCACACTGCTGATCTTAAATTCCCAATTTTCCGGGTTATATTTAGGCACACGAAAGCACTCTGCTTCTTTTCTGGCACATGCCTGTACCACCAATCCCCGCTTTTCAGGGTTAAACAAAAATCGTATGTACTTTGGTTCGCCCAATGCCACTATCGTTGAATGAAAAATCCGTATTTTCCCCCATTTTTGGCATAGCGAAATCCCTGGTATCACAATATTATGTTCCTGCACACTGATACCTCCCATCTTTAGGGCAGACTTTCCCCTTTGGTTATTTTCCTGTTGTAAATTCTGCATAGCCATCCAGCATATTTATTTCCAGTGCTTTCCTATGTTCTTCCACTGGCAATCCAAAAGAATCTTTCCATTCCTTTGGATAAAATGGTATACGGTTCTTTCTCTTTATTTCTTCTACTGAACGTTCAGTATCTGTATCACTTGATGCTGTTTCTTCTATATTACTAACATTTTCAATAGTAGTCTGACTTTCTGTGTCTTTTTTCGATCTTTTTCCTTTAATGTCCAGAAATATCTCCGTTTCCATCAAGTCAAACACATATATTGTTTCATCTTCAAAAGTAATCTTGTGTCCCAAAATCTTATATCTGCAATCCAGGTTCCACCCCATCATTTCATACATCATTGCAGAAAAGATTTTATTTGTCATTTTTCTGCTTTTTCGTTTATCTGGCTTTGCCACACACCAACGAAGTGCATCTTTATCATTTTCCTCACATTTTCGGACAACCATTCTCTTATTGTCCTGGTTCACAAGTATCTGTATGTAAACTGCATCCTCTAAGCCAGCAATGCAGGCTGTATTAAATGTTACACTATCTCTCCGGATCACGACAGCCGGTTCCCTTAAATGAGCAAACAATTCTCGTCTGACAACCTGATACCCATCATAACTAAAATCCTCTGCCAACTCGATTGCTTTCTGATCAACAATTTCTTTTTCGTCCGTATACTCCGCTGTATCATGCATAATTAGCACACCTCATTTTATCTATCAATTTCTCTGCTGACTCCAACAGATCATCAAGAACTTCTCTGGTTATAATCTCCATCCCTTCAACGGTTCTTGCAGGGCGCAGTATGTCCCAGTTTCCTCTATATGCCACTCTCTGTAAAAATACTGTTCTATTTGTAGACTCTCCAAAATTATATGCCCAGGCTTCCGGATAAAGTGTCTTCTTTACTGGCTTTTGAGCTTCTTCTGGCTTTTTCTCCACTTTTTCCTCAGATTGTTCTGCATTTTTCTCCTGTACAAGCACTTCTGGTTCTTCTAACTCAAAAATCATTACCTGCTCATCTGCACTACCACAAAACTGTCCACGCAATTTATACTTACATTCTTTATCCCATCCCATAAGCTCATATAACGGCTCTGAAAATCCTTTACAGCTTTTTGGTAGCACCGCCCAACGTCCATCTCGTATAGTCCCCCATTTAATGGCATTTACGCTGCTTCTTTCGCATGGGCGAACTGCAATGCACTTTTCCACAGAATTAAAGAGCAATTCTACATACTCTACATCTTCAAATTTCTTCAAACATGCTGTATTAAATACAATCTTTCCTGAAGAAATCGTCACCGCCGGATCAAATCTTGTTGAAAAGAATTGTGCCCTCACAATTTCATAACCACTTAAATCAAATCCGCTGTTTTTCGTTTCCTGTGTACAAATTTCATTATTATTTTCAGAATAAGCACTTAATGATGCCTTTTTATAATCTGCTGACGAAAATCCATTCCATGCACGATTTACAGGCACAAAGCCTTTCAAGGCTCCCTGATCCACTACTTGTAAAGTTGGTAACGGATACCCTTTTTTCATATATTTGCCTGCATCCAGCATCTTTTGTGCTGCATTATAAATCTCCCGACTCACAATGGCTTCATGGTGGTCTGTCTGCCTATATTGATTCCGGTCATGGTTGTTTTTCTTTGATTTATGATCCAGATAATTAGGTGTAAAAGTTTTTCTTGATAAAACATCCCCACAATGTCTTTCATTGCGTAAAACATTTACAACCGTACTTCCTGTCCATTTTGTATTTCCCAATTTAGTTTTACGTCCTAAATCCATTAAAATTTCAGCAATTTCAGAAGTAGGAAAACCACTCAGGAACAGATAATAGCACAAGCGAACCGTATCTGCTTCTGACTCATTAATAACCAGATTTCCATCCTCATCTTTATCATATCCTAAGAGTTTGGGTGTCAGAAATATTCCTCTTGAAAACCGCTGTTCAATAGAAATATTCATAATTTCACTTTTCGTATGGGATTCTTCCTGCGCTGCTGCCGATAAAACCGCAAGCATCATTTCACTTGTATTATCAAGCGTATAAATATGTTCTGTTTCAAAAAATACTCCTACCTGTGGTTTCGTATTTGCTAATTCACGAACTTTAGCAATACAATCCACGATATTTCTGGCAAATCGTGATACGCTTTTGGTAACTATCAAATCTATTTTCCCTGCTTTGCAGTCCTCAATCATACGATTAAATTCATCCCTATGCTGTAAAGAGGTGCCTGAAATTCCCTCATCCGCATATATACCAACCAGCGTCCACCCTGCATGTTCCTTTATCATATCTTCATAATGATTTTTCTGCAGTTCATATGAAGATGTCTGATTGGCATCATCTGTAGACACACGACAATAAGCACACACCCTTTTTGTGCCTGCATCTTCAAATAACTTTTCTTTCTGTTTCGCAGGAATGAACTCTAATTCGCTGCGATCCACGCCCTTATACCTTGCACGAATCTTTTCTTTCCGTTCTTCCTGGCTTGCAGCATGTTTTTCCTGTTCGTTCATATGCTGTCCCCCACTTCCATATGCCAATACCAGATTTTACCTTTTTTATACGCTTTTATTTCAGCAATTTTCTTTGCTTCCTGTACCGTTCTTTTCGCAATACCATACTCTTTCATTTTTTCATAAATATAGGTACTTGGTAAATCTTCTGCTGATAACAGCTTTTGCAAATATTCCACAGCAATGTCTTTCTTTCCTGTGCTTTTCTCAATATTCAACAACTCTTCCACATTTATCTGGCATTTTCCAATCCATCGGAAACCTTTTTCTTTATCCAGTTCAAACCCTATCGGTTCTCCTTCTGGTGCAAGGCTTGATTTTACTGGAAACATATACCGTTTCCAAGGTTCTTCCTTATCTCTGGATACCATAAGAATGCTTCTCGCTGCTGCAGCAATGTCAATGCTGCCTAATCCTCTGTATAATTGGTTTCCACCACCACTTTTGTTCATATGTCCAACTAATACTATTGCACAATTAGTTTCTGCTGCCACCTTGGATAACTTCGATAAGATTTCTCGCATTTTTACCGCATTTGTCATATTTCCATTATGACCGATAAATGCCTGTATCGGATCAAGCACGACCATTTTCGCTCTGATCTGTATAATGGCATCTCTTATGCGTTCATCTTCCAGTGTCAATTTATCATTATCTTCCTTTATAAATGCAACTCTATTACAATCAGCTCCAGCCTGTTCCAGTCTTGGTTTTATCGTATCTCCCTTTCCATCTTCTGAACACTGATATATTACCATCTCTGGCTTTTTTATCTTCTGTCCATCTGGTAAATATCCGCCTTTTGTTAGTGTCGCTGCAATATGAATAATCAGTGTTGATTTACCCTCTCCCGGATCTCCCTGCAACATTGTAATCTTCCCACAGGGAATATATGGATACCATACCCATTCCACCTCCGAGGCTTTCACATTTGAATAAAATTCAACACCCGTATTTATACTTTCCAAATTTGATGCCCCCGGTGTCTTTTGTTCTTTCTTCTACCATATGTGAATAATTGCACTAAACTTCTACTTATGTTTCATTATAATATATCTCTTTTGGGAATACAATAAGGAATATCAAATGTGTGTGGAGTTTCACAATAAATCTTAACTAATAGTCAAAGTCTAGGAGGTGACAGGTTTGGAAGTAGAAATTGATTATCTTGCTATCGGTAAAAGAATCCGCACTGCACGTCTGTCAAAAAAAATGACTCAGGAAACACTTTCAAATATGATTGACGTTGCCCCTACCTATGTCAGCAGTATCGAAAATGGGCATACCAAATTAAGCCTTGCAACATTACTTGGCATTGCTCAAAGCCTTGATACTACCGTAGATCAGCTTTTATATGACAATACACCTGTATTGGTTTCCAAATTCGATGCTGATATAAAAGAACTTACTTCTGATTGCAGCAATCAGGAAAAAGAGTTTTTACTGGAAATTATAAAATCAACCAAAACTGCATTACGCAACTACAAGCCAGGCAAATAATTTAAGGGTGCAGAAACTTTGTTATTTCTGCACCCTTCTTCTATACTTTTGCGGTCTTGCTTCCTTGCGGTGTTGTCCATCACAATTTTATATTGTAGTTTATTCCGTCTGTCTAAGCTGAATACATAGAATATAGCATATTATCTGTTTCATTTTTGATTTTCCTTAAATTATCCATATTTTTAGAAATCATATCAAAGAATGAAGACCAATAATTATTAGCCATTCCTATACCATCATCATAAAATTTAAATGTTGTCAATCGTATATATTCATTCAATAAATCCACTATTTGTTTCCCCAAATCAAGAGAATGTCGATTTAACACTTCACAAAGTTCATTCCTTTTTTCAATGTATTCACTTATATTAAGCAGTGCGTCTTTATACATAAAGTAATGTGTATCTAATTCATTTTGTAAATCAATCGGATTAGAAAATGATTTTGCAAAATTCATTTCCCAATATTTATATGCATATTCCAATACGTCGTGGAGGCAACCATTTGCATACTTGACCTGATTTAATACTTCCCTTTTTCTTTCCATCTGCTGGCTTTGAAAAGAAACTCTCTCTTCTCCTTTCAGACGACAATTTTGTTCATGTTCCGCTATTATTTTCCATTTTATTAATTCTTCCGCAGGATAATCTTCTGGATTATTATCAATTAATGTATGACAATCACTACATAACCAAATTCCGTTATTTATAGACGATCTTTCTTCATTTGTCATCCTCGGATCATACCTGGCCCCCTTCGGGGATGCAGCATAAATATGTGCAGCTTGCCCTATTGATAATCTTTTATCCACATTTTTATGCGGTCCCATTGTTTCTCTTCTACACTTTGGATTTGAACATCTACCTCCAACACGTTCACAAAGAACTGTCTTAATACGTTCTGAAAAATCAGCTTCTCTCATATGCAACTTCCTCTTTCTATAATTTCAAGGTTCCCTTAGTCACAAAAACTCTAATCTTATTCTATCATATCCCAATATAACAAAAAAGTATAAAAATACCGCCAAACAGACTTATTCTATGTTCAGCGGTACTTCGATACGTTTTAAATTTCGTTTTCAAACATTGACATTCCTGCAAGCATCATATCCTCGTCCATATCCAGATTATCACTATCTTCCGGCTCTGCTTCCTTGACTTCTCGACAGCTTGTCCCACCCATTGATTTCTCTATTTCTGACAAAAACTCCTTGTCTTGAAGTAACTGCTTTTTGATAGCGTCTATGCTCATTCCACCTGTGGATGCTCCTGTTCCTGCTTCTCCATTCTTCATCCACGCCTGAACCAATTCTGTCACAAGTGCTGTCTTGCATCTTTTCTTGGTTTTTAAGTATTCTCCTGCTTCTCTCTGACGTTCATCATCTTCATTAAATATCAATACAACCTTAATCTGTCCCATGACCAGCACCTCCTACCCTCTCCGCAGACGTGCTGTTGTCAGTTTTTCATATCCAATCGCATTCGCCCGGATGTCATCAATAAATTCCACATATTTAAATTCCGGGGAATTTTCAATCTGTTTTCTGAGTAAAAGACTTCCTCCACCAAGAAAGACCGCCGGATTTGTTCTAAAGTCGGTTACATGGGTATGTAGTTTATTGATAATTCTCTGTAACCAGTTTTCTGCCATTCGCTGAATTTCCAGTATGATTTTTTCATCTAATATGGTTTCTTCCTGCATTAAAACCTGTTCTACATCTGACGAATCCAAATGAATGCCATAGTTCTGTTGAATCGCATTGGATATTTCAGACCGTAGAACAGCCATACCGGAACGATCACTGACACGAACTGATAAATCCGGTTTTCCATTTCTGATTACCAAAAGGTCAACTGTTCCATCCCCAATATCAATACAGTTTACCGTTCTATATTTCTTCAAAAGACTTGCCTTAAAACACATGACTGCTGCAAAATTCTGTGGGCTGACAAATACATCTTTTAAATAGAAATTAACGGATTTTCCATTCATCTTAAAACTGATTCCATGTTTTGCATGATCTAAGAAATATTTCTTAAATGAAGTTGCCTGCTGACCGTAATCTGCGGGTGGCAATCCCACGCCAAGCACTACATCTTTTCCCGTTAATGTAATTCCTTTATTACGAGCTTCCATTGCAAGAGCATATAATGTGAGAATAAAGTAATCATCATCTACTGTCTTATCAGCTTTAAACGGCATTTTTGTATCTGACAGGGTATAATATGTTCCCTGATACTCCAAAATATCTTCATTCATAAAGCGTCCCGGTTCACACACATATCTGACAAGTCCACATGGGAAGCATACATTCTCTCCCTTCATATTTCCATTTCCATGATCAATTCCAAAAATGATTTCTGCCATCGCTTTTTCCTCCTGTTTTTTAACTGTACTTTAAGTTGCACTAACATATACTTTTGTTCCAAAATTGCTTCTATTTAAGTATCACTTAACTCATTCTTGCTATCACTTTTGTATGTCTTGTTCTACTTAAATATTACTTTTGTATGTGTTTTTAATATATACCATACATTTGTATGTGTCAATACATTTTTATATATTTTTGTGTATTTAACAGTAAAAAATATGTTATAATCCCTTTATGGAGGTAGCGATAATGACCGTTGGCGAAAAAATCAAATACTTTAGAACTATGCATGGGTTCACTCAGGAACAACTTGTACAGGCTACTGGTTTAAGCATAAGCACTTTGCAAAAATACGAGTCTGATGAACGCAAGCCCAAGCCGGAGCAACTCTTGAAAATATCACAGGCCCTGGGCATTAGTATCAATATTTTTATGGATTTTGATATTCATACAGTTTCCGATCTGCTCTCACTTATATTTAAAATGAACGAGCAACTGGATTTAAACTTTGATTCTCAGAAAGATACAAACGGAAATATCATTCCTGACACCCTTACTCTTTCATTCAAAAATCCAATAATCAATCAGAAGCTCAGCACTTACGTTTCTTTCTTAAACAAAATGACCGGCTCTGAAAGGGAACAATATACTCAAACGCTTCAGGAATTAGAGAATCAGCTTCTTAACGACAATACAGAAATTCACAAGACTGCTCCTGCGAGTAATTCCACTAATAACATACCGGATTCCACTTTTTCAGATCCGTCTTATCAGAAAATACAAAACCTGTTATCTGATTGCACACCGCAAGAAATGGAATGGATCTTAAAATCTGTTCAACTCATAAAAGACTGTCTGCGTGACACTAAATAATTTTCGGAGGATTCCTTATCACTATTACAGAAAATGATTATAGAAAAAAATTTGAGGGAAGCGTCACAAAACGTTTCCCTCACTCATCATGTATAGTCTATTTTTTTAGATCTTCCAGTATTTTTTCTACATTAATTCCAATTCCGTTTAATTGTGGTTGCAGGATCAGATACTTTTTCAATGGACTTAGCTTATTAAGCAGTCGCATGATTTTACCACTTTTCTTTTCTAATTCTAACTCTAATTCCTTCAAGTAAAACTTGTAATATGGAACTTCTATATTTGTTTCCTCGATATAACGCTTGATCAGTTCTATACTGTCGTTATCCTTAAGCTGTATAGCTGCATTGCCTACAATTATAAGAAAGTCTATGCTATCGACTCCCATATCTTCAAATTCCACACTCTCCAGATACTCTTTCAGATTTTTGATTTTCTTTTGTTCTACCAAACAATCCAACAAATATATCTGTGCAAATGCTGTTTTTGCATACTCAAGACTTGTGCAAAAATCCTGTTCTGCAACTTCATAATTTCCCATTTTCCAGTATGTATAGGCAATGTCAGAATAATATTTTACCTTTCCGGCTTCAGTAAACTTTTTAATGTTCATTTTTTCACGCACATGCAATGCTTTTTCCAGCCACTTTACGTCTGGATCAAAGTTATGATACATTTCATACATCATTGCAATAACATCCTGCGAATACACTTCATCTTCTGTATATAAATCTTCTTTTTCCAGTTCTGCCATCACTTCATCTGCAATCTTTTTCGCACTTGTATTATCAGAAACCAATGCAAGCTGTATTGCCTTATCAAATTTATATTTCAATTTCATTAAGGAACTATCCGTCTTTTCAATCAAAATATCATCCAATTTAAGCAGCTCCGTTAATTGTCCTGACGGTAAAATGACAGACCGCAACAGTTCCAACATTCTCTGGTCTGTATGTACATCCACTTTTGTATTTTTTACAATAGCCTCAATCTGCTCTGAGAATTTTCCCTTATCATTATTCAGTTCATAATACAATAGCTGATAATATTCACATTCATTCTTCCAGTCCTCTGCATCCACCAATCCTTTTATAAATTCAAATCGTTCTCCCCAGTTATCTGTATTTCCTTTTGGTATGCAGTGAAAAATACGATCTGCCAACTCCGATAGTGCATTTACATCTTTATGTAACACAAATCTTCCAATTACAGGGTTATCCTTCAATATTCTGTTCGTATGCTTTCTTACATCTTCCAGATAATCAGAAAGCATCGCCACAGCTACATAATACGCTTTAATATAATTTTTTCTGTCGATTTCTTTTTTATAATTCTCTATTCCCTGTCCACTAAACGGTTTACAACACATGGAATACAAGCGTCCTGAACCACACAGGCATTTTTCATCATCTAACATATCTCATTTCTCCCATTGATTTATTGATTGATATTTTATCACATCTTCCGCATCATATAAATGGCAAAATAAAACCACAGGCATATCACTTTACACCTGTGGTCATATTTCATACTATTATTTTTAGCAAGTCCTTTTATGTATCGCCACAATCTTGCTAATTGGAAATCCCACCATATACCATACCGCCCGGATTCCAAGCCATGCTGCAATCACACAACCAAATATCCCGCCTACAATTACGCACAGAGCAGCCATTCCAAGGATACCGGATAAATCCCAATGCCAGGGAATTATAATAAACATATGTGGGATTCCCACTGGCACTCCGTAAACCAGCATAAATCTGAACCAGTCAATTTCCCCATCCACCATATAAATATATTTTCCAATCCATCCAAGCAGAAGCAACCCTGCAAATACTAAGATTCCTTTACATACAAAATTTTTAAATGTCATGCTTCCTTTACCCCTTTCTGGTATTTTTCTATTGCTTTCATCAGAACATCATCAAAACTGAATACTATCTCTATCCTCTTTTTATCATATACATAAACTGTATCAATCGTGGCATTTACAAGTTCTTTTGTAATCTTCTCATGCTGCATTTCCCCTTCCAGTAATTCAGCAGCAGATGCCACTTTACTTTTATATGCTTCTTCCTCCGCCGATAAACGTGTGAGTGTTTCTATCTCTGCCTGTATGCCATTCATTCGATCCGTAATCTGCATTTTTTTCATCATATACTTTTCTTTCGTTATAATACCTTCCGCATACGATTCATACTGACGTATTCTCTCACTTTTTAACACATTACTCTCAGCCTCTAGCTGTTTTATCTTTTTTCTTCTGACACTATCCAAATTAGTTGTCTTTTCCTCAAAATCCAACTGTATAGCATCCAATACATAAAGGACACGTTTTAAAGCATACCATACATGCCCTTCTATAATTGAAACAGAAACCATTTCGTCTGAACACTTGGCAAATTTTCCTGTCATCTTTTTATGTGGACAATATACCCTGTCATTAGCACCGGATTCCATCAATACCATTGATCGTCTGCAATTCCCACATCTGACTTTTCCTTTCAATGCAAACTTTCTTGTACCCCGGTAATCTGGTTTTTTCATAAATGCGATAGTTGCCTTTGCTATTTCATATTCTTCCTCTGACACGATTGCCGGATGAACATTTTTTGTAATAACCACATCTTTATCCCTCGATTTTCTGGTTACTTTACTGCCAACCGCAATACTTTGTCGTTTTCCCTGCACTAAAGCTCCTGTATATTCATATCTTCCAAGAATGGCTCGAACCATGCCACAATCCCACAGAATTTCCGACTCTGGCATTTTTTGATTATATCCATAATGCGTAAGACCATTCTCTTTATTATATCTTCCCGGTGTAGGTATTCTCTGTTCATTCATATAATAAGAAATCTGAGAAGTACTGCATCCCTCGATTGCCTTATCAAAAATCGTTCGCACATATTTCCCTGCTACCGGATCTATCAACCATTCCCCTGTTTTACTATCTCGTAAATAACCAAAAGGCGGTTTTCCCCCAGTCCATTGACCATTTTTCCATTTCACTCTTAATGCACTTTTCAGCTTTTTAGAAATGTCTTTGCTATAAAGGTTGTTGACCAAGTTATGAATTGCCATATCCATTCCCATAGTTTTTCCTAAATAATCATTGCTGTCATAATTATTGTTTAATGAGATAAAACGGATTTCCAGTATTGGAAGTACTTGCTCCAGGTAATCTCCTACACCAATATAATCTCTGCCAAATCGTGAAAAATCTTTTACAATAATCGTATCTATTTTCCCAGTTTTCGCATCCTCTATCATGCGTTTAAACGCCGGACGCTCAAAATTAGTTCCTGAATAACCGTCATCCACATACTCTATATATTCATCTGACAGGTCATCCCTGTCCTGAACAAAATTTACAAGAAGCGTTCTCTGGTTATCAATACTGTTACTTTCATCCTTATTGTCTTTTCCCAAATCTCCATCTGCAATAGATAACCTCAGATACAATCCATTCTTACGCACTTTTAACACCCTCTATCAATTCTGTTATCTGTTTAAATTTATCATCACACTTGAAGCGCACATGAATGCTTCCGTTTTTATATATCTCCACATATTCTACAAGTTCCTGTACCAGTGCTTCATTGAAGCTCCTGTCAGAAAGATACTGCTCCAAGTTGCTGACCATATTCATATATCTGTCAGTTTTTTTCTCCAACATTCTTTGATTCTGTTTTGCAATTTGCAAATCATCCCTCAGTTTTTGTAACTCCCGGATATAACGCTCTTTCATCATATCGAAGTCCTCTTTTTCTACAATCCCACCTACATAGTCCTCATACAATACAGTGTTCTTTTCTTCTGCCTGCGCTATTTTTCTTTCCAACATCCGCACTTTTGCAGCTGCTTCATAAAAAGCATTTTTCTCACTGGAATCACTTTTCAATTTTTGTAACAGCTTTTTTCTGTCACACATACTTCTTATAAGAATCTGAATTTGATCCATCACAAGTATCTTCAGCAGATTTTCTTCTATCTTCTGACCGCAATAATTATTCGCATAATTTTGAGCAGAACAGGTATAATAAATTCCTACTTTCTCCATTGTCTTATAATTATGGGTATAGCGGACACAATACATTGGACGTCCACAATCTCCACATCGAACCATACCGGGAAAACAGTCTTTGTATTTTTCTCTGTCCTCCATATATTTTAAATGCCAGTTTCTTGTGACCTTTTTTATTTTATTTGACCTTTCCTGCAGTTCTTCATAATCATCCCTTGCGATCATCGGCGTATGCATATCTCTCTGAACATTCCAGTCCTCCGGCGAAGTTCTATACTGCTTTATCCCTTTATACAATGACTGCTTCAACTTTCCGGTTACAATATCTCCAACATATGTAGGGTTATTCACAATCTTATCTACTGTATCCGTTCTCCACTTTGTCTGTTCTAACGGAACAGTCAATACACCAGTTTTTTCTCTTTGTCCAGGTGTTGCAATTCCCATGAGATTTAATCTATCTGCAATTTTCTTTTTGCTGACTCCCATCATATACCACTGAAATATCATCCTTACAAATGGTGCAACCTCTTCATCAACAATCTGTCTGTGCCTATCCTCTGAACGGACATATCCAAATGCTACTTTTGATAAAGTAATATTTCCCTTTTTTCGCTGTGCATCTTTTGCAGCCAGAATCTTTTTTGACATATCTTTTGCATACATGGCATTAACCATATTTTTTAATGGAACACTGATGTTTTCCCTGTCCTCTTTTCTGGAACTGTCATAATCATCTGTAATTGCGATAAACCTTACATTTAACCTTGGTAAAATCGTTTCCAGATAATATCCTGTTTCCAGATAGTCCCTGCCAAAACGTGATAAGTCTTTTACAACAATACACTGAATCTTTCCTGACCGGACATCTTCCATGAGTTTCAAGAAGCCTGGTCGTTCAAAATTAGTTCCGCTAAATCCATTGTCTATATATGTACCTGCCAATTTTAAATCCGGATGCTCCTCTATGAACTTTTCAACCAGCATTTGTTGTACAACTAAAGTTTCGTCCGTTTCATTTCCACCATTTTCAACAGATAATCGAATATACGCTCCGGTATCTATCAGATTCTCACAGTTTTCTATAATCTGATTACTAACAGCCTCAACATTTTTATTTCTTCTGCTTTTCCTTGCCATTGCTATTCCTCCATCCATTCTTCTGGGAAATAATTCTTCCAGTTCTGCATTGTCAGGTATACATGCACATCTCTTAAATCTGAAACAATTATTTTATCTACCCATTTTTTAACATGTTGACTTTCCAACTTCTCCGGTAACTCTTCCCTTTGAAATGTTTTTATCCATTCATTTTCCTCGCTATAAGCCTTTTTCATATTTGCAAGCCTGTCCATCAGTCCTTCAAAATCGTTTTCATACATTTGCAACTGCGCCTGTATTTCTTCTTTTTTCTCCTGATATTCTGTCTGACCAATCTCATAGTCCCGGAATTTTTCATATAAAGGAATACGGTCTTTCTCTACCTGCTCCATTTCCTGAAATATCATCCATGCCTTTTCTGAATATTGTTGAGTCTCTTTCTGTAATAGCTGTTGCATTTTTTCTGTCTGCAAATATGCTTTCATTTTTTCAGCCATATCCATTTCCAGAGAAATTGCATTTTTTACTGCCTCTGTAACCTTAGCTTCTTCTATATAAATTTTTCTTTTCTTTGGTAATTCACCCATCTGCGGATTGAACACAAAAGCAACGTCACCACTTCGGAAATTTCTCAGGTACAACGGCTTTCCAGTTGCTTCATCATAGATTTTTCTTACATATGGCCCCGGCTTCCCACCTATGATATTATCTGTAGTTGTTCGACTTTTAATAAGTCTTCTAGCCTGATCAAAAACTCCTTCATCTAGTATTGGTGTTATTGAAAGCGTACAAACTTCTCCGTTGATTGTTTTCTGCCAATAGCCATCATATGCTGTACATTCTAAAATCCTCCGCAAAGCGCCCTCGCTCCACCTATTTTCATAATGCGGCCAGTGCTTATGCCCCACTCTCGCATTATGTACCATTGGAGATTCTTCTCCTCGCTCATTCAGAATGGCTACTATCTTTTTTATAGAGATTTCTGCCAATGTCATTTGAAATATCTCCCGTACAATCTTCGCAGCCTCTTCCTCGACAATTAATTCTTTTCTATCTTCTGAAAGTATGTATCCATATTTTTCATCGTGAACTGTATAATATCCCTCTACCTGTTCACGAATCGCATATTCACGCATACTCTTTACCTGTACCGCAATTTTCTCTTTTCTGAAATACTCGTCTATTTCTTCCCTGCTTTTTCCAATACTGCAAAAATCGCTCTGTACTATCGCAAAGTGAAGTCCCGCCGGAAAGAATGTTTTAACCAGTACATCTTCCGCACAGGAAATATATTTTCCGCAACGGTCAACACTATCTACTACCACCATATCAAATTTACGGTTAATCCCATCTGCCGTCATTTCTTCAAAAGCTGTATTTTCATTTTCGTCCTTTTTCCGGTCACTGTATTTTGCTACCAGCTTCCAACCATGTGATTGTATATAGTTCTGAATATGTTCATTCTGCTGTTGGATAATATCTGATGGAATTTTCTTTGTATTTTTGCACGATGTAGTCCTTGTATAACTTACGCACCGCATTTAAATCTACCTTCCCTTTCTTCCATTTCCCGAATATTCTGAGCTGCTTCTGTCATTTCCTGTATTTCGTCTGCATACTTAAAGCAAATTTCCAGACGGTCTTTTCCATACACAATGACTTTATCAATTAGAGTAACTACCGCTTTACGATCAAGCTGTGTAATATTCTGATAGCACTTGAAATCCTCAATCCAAGGGTGTTCCCGTTTTCCCTCCGCAGATGCCTTTTCTTTCCTCTGCTCTAATTCACGTTCTGCCTTTTCCGCATTATGTAGCTTGTCTGTAAATCTCCGGTTATACTCATGGTATTCTTCTCTCGTCACAATGTTATCTAACATATCCTGATACAACCGGGTTTTTAAATCTTTATACTTCTCTACTTCCTCATGCAGAACCACCAACTGCTTTTCCAGTGAATCCAGTTCTGTTTTTTTATAATTTTTCATTCCACTGTTCTGAATGATATTCTCCGCATTTACCAATAAGGCAATCTGCCTTTGTATAGCATCCAAAACAACTTTATGAACCGTCTTTTCACTAATCAGATGTGAACTACATCCATCTCCGTTTTTATATGTAGAACAATGGTAGTAATAATACCGCTTTCCATTTTTTGTTGTGCTTCTCTTCACCATGTTCTGCCCGCAATCTCCACATCGCAAAAATCCCGAAAAAATATATACGGATTCTTCCTCTGGTGCTGTGCGGGTATCCAGTTCCATCAATGACTGTACATACTGAAATATTTCCTCTGCAATAATCGCTTCATGCGTTTTCTCTACACGAATCCAGTTTTCTTCTGCTACTGGTCTGCACTCTTTTACTTTATAGTTGATTTTACGATTCTTTCCCTGAACCATTGTTCCTGTATATAACTCATTTGTCAAAATGCGATTTACAGTTGTGACCGCCCATTTAGGCTTGGCTCCTGAACGAAATCCACTATTATAATTCATACCACAGCTTCGTTTATATTCCATTGGTGGAAGCACTCCCATTTCATTCAGCTTCTCTGCAATCCTTTGAGAACTGTAACCGTCCATTTTCAGATTGAAAATATATCGGACTATATCTGCTGCATATTCATCTATAATGAGATGATTTTTATTCTCTGGATCTTTCTGATAGCCATACCCAGCAAAGCTGCCAATAAACTGTCCATTTTTTCTTTTTACATCTAACTGACTTCGGATTTTAATTGAGATGTCCCTGCAATAAGCATCATTTATCAGATTCTTAAAAGGAACAATGATCTGGTCTGCATCATCCGATTCTGCTGCACTGTCATAATGGTCTGTAACTGCAATAAACCTTACTCCAAAAAACGGGAATATCTTTTCCAGGTATCTTCCTGTTTCAATATAGTTTCTTCCCAGTCTGGATAAGTCCTTGACGATAATACAGTTGATTTTCTTTTTCTTCACATCCTCAATCAATCGCTTAAATGCAGGACGTTCAAAATTTGTTCCACTGTAACCATCGTCAACATATTCATCGACCAATGTGATCTCTGGGTGCTGTTTTACAAAATCGTTAATCAGACTTCTTTGATTGCGGATACTATCACTTTCCAATTTATCTCCGTCTTCTCTGGAGAGTCTGAGATAGTCCGCTGCTAATATAGACTTTTGATTGAAATACATAAAGCCATCAACCTCCTAATTTACTATGCCGTCCGGCAGTGTAAACCAAGAAATTCATGGCTTCTTGAATGCTTTTAAATTTTGACCCAACACCATATTAACATAACTTCTGGCTCACTGCTATACCTTTTTTCATTCTTTTTAAATTTCTTTCCATCCTGTTTTTCTTCATTTTCACAACGAGATACACCTGTTCAGGCTTTCTTCCAGTGTACATTTTCCAGTAAAACTTATTTTTACCGCTACTCCATGAGAGATATAGCAATACGGATTTTTAATCTGCCTGATATAATCTGCAATCCGTTCTTCCTGTGGCAGTTCTGTTTGTATCTGCACCTGCTCTATATCTACCAGACTGCTTGTGTCTACCGTTCTAATATCTATCTCTGCCATCTCCTGCATTTCTTCTGGTGTTGGTAATTCTTTCTCTGCCATTTTTACACCTCCCGGAAAAAACTACTTCTACCTATAAAGCTCGGCAGAGGCTATTTACCAACCTGCATTTCCTGTTTTTTTATTTTTTTCATTTTGAGGGTTGGTAAACAGGCTTTCCAAAGCCTTATTAGTAGAGGGATTTCTTTCTTAGAGCAAGTTTCGCCCTGGCTGCCAGAAACCCGGTTCCCGGATTTTGACAGCAGGCAACTTGATGGGGATTTTGCTCCCCATACCCTCAAGCACAATCAATGATTGTTTCATTGGTTCCCATTTGCATGGTCACAGCGTAATAATTTTTTATTACTTAACTTTCACAGCAGACTGTGAATTTTACTTACAAAAAAAACTGGAGGATTAAAGTTATGACAAGACCTAAAAAAGAAGAAATGTATCGTAACCATCGTATTACCGTTCGTTTCACTGAGACAGAATTTTCAATTATCGAAACTGCCGCCAAACAAGCTAATATGTCATTGGCTTCTTATGTGCGAACACAAGTTTTAAAAGGAAAAGTACAGACCAAAATTGAAATAGTTGCTGATGTTCCAGAAATAAAGAAACTGCTCGCAGAGTTTGGAAAGATAGGCAGCAACCTCAATCAGATTGCAAAATATTTTAATCAGGGTGGGATTCTTTCTCAGGAAATGCGAGGAGAAATAAATAAGCGACTTCGAGATTTATACGAAATGAAATATAAGGTAATGGAAATGGCAGGTGACTTTCATGGCAATACTGAAACATATAGCAAGTAAAAATGCAGATTATGGAGAAGCTGAACGTTATCTGATCTTTCAACATGACGAATATACACAGAAACCTATCCTTGATGAAAACGGTCATATGCTTATTCGTGAGGAATACTATCTTGATGGAATAAACTGCGACCCATTTACCTTTGCAGCGGAATGTCAGGAAACAAATGCTTATTTTCATAAGAACCAATCTTACAATGATATCAAGTCACACCACTATATCATCAGCTTCGATCCTAAAGACCGGGACGAACATGGATTGACTGGAGAACTGGCGCAGCAACTTGGCGTAGAATATGCCAAAGAGAATTTTCCCGGACACCAGGCACTTGTCTGTACTCACACTGACGGTCACAATGGTAGTGGCAATATTCATGTGCATATTGTAATCAACAGTATCCGCAAATATGACACTAAGCCTCAGCCCTATATGGAATTTGACCGGGATTCAAAAGCTGGATATAAACATCATCTTTCCGATAGATACCGAATCTATTTAAAGCAAAAAGTCATGGATATGTGTACCGCCAATGGGTTGAACCAGGTAGACCTTCTAACACCTGCTGAAAGGAAAATATCTGAAAAAGAGTACTGGGCAAAACGCAGAGGACAAAAAAAACTTGATAAACACAATGCACAGCTTGAAAAGAAAGGGCTGACTCCAAGGCAGACTACTTTTCAAACCGAGAAGCAATATCTTCGTGATGCGATTGATACAGTTGCTTCACAGGCAATATCACAAGAAGATTTTTCCAGATTGCTGTCTGAAAAATATAATATTACATTCAAAGTCAGGCGTGGCAGATACAGCTACCTGCATCCCAATCGCAGTAAATACATTACTGGAAGAAGCCTTGGTACGCTTTATGAGGAAAAACATCTTCTGCAAATATTTCAAGAAAATTCTACCTCACAGATTACTGAAAATCCGGTTCCTGATATTTCTCAAGTTGTTAATTCTTCAACTCCAACAGTTTCTGCCTACACTGCTACAACTACAGAAGCTCCACATACTTTCCTCTTTATAAAATCTGATTTACGGTTGGTAACAGATTTGCAGCATTGTATTAAAGCACAGCAAAGTCAGGCGTATGCTCAAAAAGTAAAACTGTCTAACCTGAAAATGATGGCTCAGACAGTTGCCTATGTACAGGAACATGGCTTTCAATCCAAGGCAGATTTAGATGCAGCTCTTTCCGATGCCTCTGCTCAAAGCACTGATGCAAGAAATACACTAAAATCCACAGAGAATACTTTGAAGAATGTCAATGAACAGATTCATTATACCGGACAGTATCTTGCCAATAAATCTATATATTCTGATTACCGCAAAAGTCGGAACAAAGAAAAATTTTATGATGATCACCGGGCAGAACTTACACTCTATGAATCTGCCCTCCGAATACTCAAAGAAAAATCACAGGGCAATAAACTTCCTACATTAAAAATGCTGCGTGAAGAAAAGAATCGCTTAACAGAATTACAGGCAGTGCAACGTGAGGATTTTAATGCCCGGCGTGAATATGAACGAGAACTCCGCACAGTATGTTCCAATGTAGATATTATTCTTGGAACCTCACAAGTTCAAAATCGCCAGCGTGAACATACACAAGAAAAATCATAACCAACTTCTTTCATAAAAAATAGAGGTTCTTCCATAAAGCCAGGGAAGCAAACCTCTATTTCTTTATTCTACCTTTTCTCCATCTACATATAATATAAATTTTTCAGGGTTGTGGATAATATCATATTCCCCATTTTCTTCATCTAATAAATACGCTATCTCACAGAATTGCTTATTATCGTTAAGGTCTTTTTCTGTCTTATATACACTAATCTGTAATTCTGTCGGGCATACCATATCATACGAAAACTTTATAGACTGAAAAGAATTTTCCCGGCACATTTTTATAATCTGTTTTGCCAGTTCCTCTTTATCAGCAATTTCCTCTTGATTTGCTACAACCGTTAAATGTTCCGTAGTGTTAAATCTCGTACTATTAACTGCATCTGGAATCTCCGAAAGTTCCTCCGACTGTGCTTTATGAAATCCACTACATATGCACATCACGCATATAAAGCAAACGACTACCAGTACAATTCCTTTTGTTCTCTGCTTTTTCAATCCATCTCCTCCTCATAGATATGGGTTCCGAAAACAGAACCTTTGTTACTTTCTATCTTAACCCTATAATGAGGGAAAGACAAGAAAAAGGTGGAGATAGCCGTTGATTAAATATGATAAATTGTGGCTTACCATGCAGGAAAGAGGTATTACAAAGTACACACTTCATAAAGAATACCACTTCAGTAAGTCCCTGATACACCGCTTGCAGAATAATGAGGGTGTCAGTATGAACACCATCAATACACTCTGTAACATTCTGGATTGTAAAATTGAAGATATTGCAACGCACTACAAAGACTAGCCTTAACCGAAGCATTCGTCACTGGCCAGTCTTTTTATATGCGAAAAAAGAAGCCAGCCACAACAAAGTGACCAGCTTCTCATTTTTATTTTTTTGTACGTTCCATATCTTGTCCCATTACCTGCTGCATAGCTTTCTGTCCACTGCGCCTTGCGACTTCTTCCTTTTTCTCGTTCAATTTTGCAAGGATAGATTCTTTGGGACGATTCTTTTTCTCTTTCGGTGCTGCATTATTTTTAAGTCCGTCAATCATATTGTAATTTGCTTCCTCTGTGATCTCCGCACTTCGCAGATATTCCCCATTCTCCATATACTTCTGCCAGTTATCCAGTTTCGGTTTACTATTTCCTGTCTGCTCCTGCACTGGCGGATGCAAATAGTCACGAATCTGCTGTTTTACCATATCGTCAAATCCATTATATACGCTGTCTACAATCACTTTACCATTCTGATCTAAAATCACATACGCAACATTCGTTCCATACTGCTCATGCTCCATAAGGAAATAATTTTTCCCCTCTACCAACAGATAATCTACTACTTCCCAGGTTCCGTCTTTTCCCTCTATTTCATATCCAACTGTATCTTTTGTTAGTTCACCACTTTCTGAAGATGTGACTTTCATAAAATCAGGAATCTCTATAAAAGTGTCTTTGTTCACATAGTAAGTGGTCGTGACACCATTATCATTAAGAATCAGCACATCACTGGTATTGACCGCATGACCTTTATAATTATGGGGCTGTTTCTGCTCCAGATCCTTTTTTATCTGCTCTGGCGTTTCTCCCGGCTTCATTGTTCCAAGATACACCTGTTCATAATTTGCCACCTGCACCGGAATCTGATCCTGCACAAGTTCTTCATAGGTCCGGAAAAGAAGATTTCTCAATTCCGGTTTCTTTTTTAACTGGTAAACTGCAAACTGACTTGTACTCATTCTCCATCCACCTCCAGATCTGCTTTATAAATTTCTACCGTTTTCTGCAATTCTTCATATCCCTCATCGCTAAGATAATAGAGCTTCTGAATCGTTGTAAAAATCAGCAGCTTCATATCTTCGTCCAGATAGGAAAAAATCTCATCCATTGCTTCCATTGTCTGTACCCGGTTTCCTGCATCAAAAATTGCCAAAGCAGTATATTCATCTTCCTCAAATCTTACCATCATAATGACACCTCTCCCTTCTTATGTGTTCTGGATTTTTCTTTCGCTGCATTCTGTTCCTGCTCTTTTATTTTTACCTGACGTTCCCGGAGTGCCTGAAGAACTGATTCTTTTCTGCTCTTTGGCTGTGAACCATTTTCTTTTTGTACAGATTTATCTCCAACTGTCTGCTCTGTGCTTTTGGTAAGCTCCTGCTTCTGAGCAAAATATTTTTCCACATCATCCATTGCTTTCTGAACTAATGGACTTTCCTTATAGTGTTTAATCATCTCCACACCTTCCCGGTCAACTTTTCCCAGTCGCATAAGATCATACGGTCCGTCATAATCGCTTCCATCATGCAGTTCAAATCCAACACCTTTTATTCCATTCATGCGTTCTGCAGGAATTGATTCATAAATGCGTAAGGCTTCTTCCAGGGTAAGGTTCTCATGATACTCACCCATAACAGGAAATTCCATACACTCCGCAACATAAAAAGTGATCGTGTCTTCCGGCTGTTTCTGCTCTGGCTGTCTGGTAAAAACAGAAAGTGTTTCTGCATTTTTCAGACGTGAAAGTAATGACTGGGCAGTGACTACATCGCTGTCTATATCCGATTCTTCTGCCACCTCAGTCAGCCAGTCTTTTAAACCTGCTGTCTCCTTGTTCAAAATATCCTCTGTGAGTTTCTCAACCTGTTCTTCCCTATTTTCAACGGTATCTTTATATTCATAAGTATCATATTCATAACTAAAATTATCCAAGTCCACTGCGAGTTTCCTGATTTCCTGCTGATCAAGATAGGCTTCCGATTCCTTTATATACTCTGCCAAAGTAATTCTTTCTTCTAAGATTGGGTTAATGTCTACTTTAATGCCTGCTATTGCCATACCATACGAATTCAATTCGTTAAAAAAACTATCCTCTCGAATATTTCCTCGATAAGAAAGCACCACATCAAGATCAGAATCTGCACGATACAGTTCATCTCTGCTTCTGGAACCATGTACTCTCGCCCCAATCAATGTAACTTCATTTTCCAGTCCCATTTCTTCCAGAACAGCTCTTGCATGAAATAAAACTTCATATTCAATTTCTGCCCTGCCCATTCCATTCAATGCTGTTTCACATCTGCCAAGTTCCGAAGTGAATCGAATATCTCCACTAGCCAGCACTTCTTTAGAATGACTGATTACCTTATCCCGAAACTCCCTGTCATCAACTTTTACACATTCAACATCTTCCAATCCTTCATTTTTCAAGCTGGTATACATTGCTTTCTGAATAGAATCTTCTGGATTTCCACAAGCATCTCCTGAAATTTCATGAAGTTCCTGATCATAAACCAGGTATTTATAGCCATCCTCCGTCGGTTGCACTGTTAAATACATACCAGATTTTTTAAATTGTACGGTTATTCCCTCATAATTTTTTAATGCCGCTTCCCTGTCATAACCATCAAAAAAAGCCTTTGGACAATTACGTTCAAACTGTATCTTCTCCATTCTCTCTTCTTCTGCATATTCAATTTCTGCATACATTTCTTCATAATCCATCACGCTTGCATCTTCTATCGAAAGTCCTTCATCTTCCAAAATATTCTCCATTGCTTCAGTAATAGAAATAGTCGGATCATCATAAACGCCGCCATCCAGTTCCAGATAATCTTTATCATAGAATGTATAATCATAACCATCTTCTACCGTCTGAATTGTAAAATACTGATCTCCAATCTGGTATGCTATCTCTGTATCATGCACTGCCAGACTGTTTCCTATCTCTTTAAAAGTATTGTATATCTGCGGATTCAGCCATCCTTCCACTTCCTGGCAATCATAAATCAATGTATCTATTCCATTCTTACACTGAATAAAATCAAGACTACCTCGCAACGGTGCTGTATTTTCAATTCCAAGAGCTTTCATTTTATGATTAGGCAGAGAGTAATATGCTCCAAGGGCAGCTCCCAAATCCTTATATCTCTCGATCTTCATCCCACCTTTTGCTGCCAGATCTTCGATCACATAATATTGGTCAATATAATGATTTTCTGGCATTTTCAGGTCAATGCCATTATTTTCTCTGACTTTATGTATCTCGAAAAAGCTGAATTTCTGTTCTTCACCCCGCAGATTCTGTCCGGTCAGTGTCGGCTCCCATGTATCTGTACTGATTGGCTGCTGTTCCATGATTTTCATAACTGTTCCGTCTGCTAAGATGACTGTTGCCTGGTCTGGAAGATCTATCAGGTCATACACCGTTGCACCATTTTCTTCCAGATATTCTGAAATAGCTTCCCTGGCTCCTTCATCAAATCCATGCCAGATGTCCTCTGCCACCAGTGTCCCATTTTCCGATACGATAATATCTGCCACGTCCTGACCGTATTCCTCATTTCGCATCTGGAAGAATCGCTCCCCATGATATGTTTTCATATCCATCGCATACCAGGTGCCTGTATGTCCTTCTGCTTCATACCCTCTTGTAGTTTCAGTGATATGCTGATTTTTCACACCAAGCACCTCTTCCAGTTTCCGGGTACGGATTTCTTTTCTTGCCATATCAATAAATCCATTCAGGACTGCAGGATGGCTGCCCACAATATAGTCCCTGTTCAGATCCATTCCCCGGCTGATATTTTCCGGAATATCAATGCCATCTGCCCACCGTTTATTGCCATCAGAAAATCTACCATCATAAGAAAGCTGTTTCAATGTATTTGCCAGAACAAATGCAACCCGTTCTTCCCCGTATTTTTCAATCACACCTACTGCAACATCTGGATTTAAACGCATACCGTTGAATCCCTCTGCGATTGCCTGTTCGATAGCATTTTTACAATCAATGTTCAGTTTTCTGGAATCCAGATAAGCATCTACATTTCTCTCCTGCATAGCTTTTTCCAAAGTTCCCATATAAACTTCTGGATATGCTTTTACCGGATTATCATTTAACATTTCAACTCTCTGTGCCACAAAGTCCGGCAATTCTGTAAATCCAAAGGAATCTACATAGTATGCGGCTAATCTTCCACCCCGGTTCATAATGATCACGTCACTGACTGACATGGAATGTCCGGTAAAATCGTTTGGACGCTCTATATTAAATCGCTCAAAGAGATTGTCCAGTGTCGTAGCATCTCTCAGTCTTTCACTGTAAACCATCTGATAGTCTTTGCCATCTACGGTAAATCCCATTTCTTTTGCCGTTTCCAGACTTAAAAACTGATACCCTCTTTCTTCCTGTCCACTGTTAATCTGATAAATACCATAACGTTTTCCATCACTTTCCAGAAGAAGCGTTTCTTTGATCTTTGCTTTTTCTTCCGGTGTCATAATCGTTTCCTGACTTCTCCGGTAATTTTCCCATTCAAATTTCGTCACTCCGAATAACCCGTCATGCTGTAAAATATCCAATTCCAGATTCATAATTCTTTGCGACTGTTCCTGACCGCCAACTGCTCCGGTCAGTCCATAAACCGTTACTCCCTCATGGTGCAATTCCACTGCCCGTTCCCTGGTAAGCGGAAGCATACTTTCTGAATAAAATCCGACTTCATGCAATTCTGATAAACCAATCATCGAATCCGGCAGACTTTCAATCTGTTCCTCCGCTTCTCCAATCAATTTTTGTACCGCTTCTCTGTTTCCATCCAGAATAGATTCTGCAAGATTCTCTGCCAGTTTTTCCATTGCTTCCCTATCATCCAGTTTATAAGCAAAATTCACGATAAGATTTCTCTGGTCATTGCTGAAAATCGTCCGTTCCTGCTCCAGACGATTAATAGTCTGTTCTGCATACTGCATGGCACTCATTTCTTCTGTCTGCTCCACAACATCTGCTTCCTGCTCTGCTCTTTCTATCTGAAGTTCTTTGAGTTTTTCCTCAATCTGTCCGATCATATCAGCAGAAGTCTTACGGATGGTGTCCATAGAAGCACGAAGCTCTTTCATATTTTTACCGGAAGACCAGCTTGCAATATAGGAAAAAGAATACTCCGACGTGTCCAGTCCGAAATGGTTACATACCACATAGGCAACACTTTCTGCTTCTACTTCCCTTGTAAGCTGATCTTTTACGATGCCCTCTACTTCCATCTGATCACGATCATGCAATACTGCATGTGCGGTTTCATGCACCGCTGTTTTCATGGTTTGTGCCTCACTCATGCCAGGCTGGATAGCAATATATTTATCGACAAGCTGATAAAAGCCTTTCGCCTCCCCATCAATCTCAATAAAACGGATAGGAACCGGGGCAACCATTTTTAATGATTCCATAAAATCATGGTAGATCAAAACATCTCCATCCAGTTCTGATACCTCAAACTCTGGAATCGGTTCTCCTGTGGTCTGGCTGACATCAAATACTGTCGTAATCCGGAATTTTGTAATAACACGCTCTACTACTTCTGTTTCCGGCTGTCCATCTTTCCCAATCACAATCTCGCCTGTTTCCGGATCAGTTTTTTCAATCTCCTGTTTCTCTTTAAACGGAGCCGGGGCAATAATCTGGATGCCTTTTTCCCCTCTTTTTACCTGTCGGTTGAATTTCTTCTGCCATGCCTGATACCCCGCTACCAGTGTTGCTTCCGGTTTCTGCATAGCGATCAACAATGTATTATTAAAACTGTAATTATGGAACTTTGCCATTGTATTCAGATATTCCGTATATTTTTCTGATGTGAATATTTCTGCAACACCCTGTTCCAACTGCTCTGTAATCTGCTTTAACTGTTCTTCTCTGTTTGCCATAATCAAATCCTCCATAGAAAAATCCCGCCAAAGCTATGGTCACTCTGACGGGATACCCTTTATAACTCCTGTTCGTGTTTCTTTTTTGGTTTCTGCTGTATTTCGCCTGTCTGCTCCTGCTGTTTCTGTTCTTTCAGTCTTTCCAGAATAGATGTTTTATGAACACTGTCAGCAATTCTGTCCTGTCGTTCCTCTGTCACGTTTACTTCCGGATTTTCCCCAATGCCCTCATCTGCCAGAAGATTTTCTCCCCCTTTCTCATCCATGTTCAGCATGGCATTTAGTTCTGCCAGACGTTCCATTTTTTCACTCAGTTCCGCTTCTTTCGGGAATGGCTTCTGCACCTCTTCCTGTGCGGTCTTTAACTGCTGTTGTACCGTTTCCAGATTCTGCTCGGTATCTGCCAGCTTTTTCTCGATTGCAGAAAGTGCATTATGAATCCTCTGGATATTGCCCAGAGTATCCTTTCCGAACTCAATCTTATAAGAACATTTTCCCTTGATCGTCAGGGTATAAGTATTCGACAGGAAATTGTATTCTGAAGAAAGTGCAAAACCATGATATTCTCCGATCTGCCCTGCTGATTTTACGGACTTCAAGCCGGATGCTGCTGAAATGAGTGCAACTCCCGCTTCTTTTTTATCGGTATACAGCTTTCCACCAACTGTCATTGCAAAGTGGTCATTATCCTGCAAATCTATTCCTTTTACTACATCTGCATCCACACGCATACCGGCAATCTTCTCTTTTAATGCTGTAATCTGTACCGGATACCGCTTTGCAATATCCGATTCCAGACGATAGATCTGACTGGTGTGGTTTGCTTTCAAAAGTTTCAGTTTACTTACCTGCACATCCAGATCCATTTTTTCTTTGATGTACTCGTTTCCTGTTGCCAGTGCTTTGATTTCTGCATAGGACAGAGCTGTATCATCTACATCTTCACAGGCACGCACCGGGGATTTACTGGTCATGATCTGTGAAATAAACTTCTGCTTGTTTTCCAGAATCTGCCACATGTACGAATCAAACGTATTTTCCGTTACATACCGGAAGATTTTTACCTTGTCATTCTGGTTTCCCTGCCTGAGAATACGTCCCTCCTGCTGTTCCAAGTCGGACGGTTTCCAGGGGCAGTCCAGATGATGCAGTGCAAGTAGTCTGTCCTGGACGTTGGTACCAGCGCCGAGTTTCGGAGTGGAACCCATCAGGATTCTTACCTGCCCGGCCCGCACCTTTGCAAACAACTCCGCTTTTTTTACTTCCGTATTGTATTCATGAATAAATGCGATCTGCTCTTTCGGGATTCCCCGTTCCACCAGCTTGTTTCTTACATCATCATAAACATTGAACGTTCCGTCAGTTTTCGGTGTACTGAGGTCACAGAAGATTAACTGGGTAGCCTGTGTATCTTTTCCGTCCTCCCATACCTGGAAAGCATTCTCCACACAGGCATTTACCTTGCTTTTCCCTGCGTCTGGCAACATATCATTTAAAAGCCTCTGGTCTAATGCACATTTTCTTCCATCATTGGTAATTTTGAGCATGTTATCTACCCTTGGATCTACCGCACCTCCCCTAACCTGCTCTGCACGTTCTGAAAATGCTTCCACCATTTCTTTCTGCTCATCGCTCGGTTTTAATACTTCATTGATATATTCTGCTTCCGGTACAGGAAGATTCAACATGTCCGCAGTCTGAATATCTGCTGTTTCCTTAAATATGGAAATCAGTTCCGGAAGATTAAAGAAACGGGCAAATCGTGTTTTTGCACGATAGCCCGTCCCTTCCGGTGACAATTCGATTGCCGTAACAGTTTCTCCAAAAGTAGCTGCCCACGAATCAAAATGCCCCATTCCCATATTCATTAAAGTATCATACTGGAGGTATCTCATAATGGTGTATAATTCGGTCATACTGTTTGATACGGGTGTTCCCGTTGCAAACGTAATTCCCTTTCCCCCGGTAATCTCATCCATGTACCTGCATTTCATAAACATATCTGAACTTTTCTGTGCATCGGTCTGTGAAATGCCTGCCACATTCCGCATTTTAGTGTATAAAAAAAGATTTTTGTAATAATGTGACTCGTCCACAAACAGCCTGTCCACGCCTAACTGCTCAAAAGTCACAACATCATCTTTTCGTGTCTGGTCATTTAATTTTTCCAGTTTTGCTTTCAGGGTTTTCTTCGTCTTTTCCATCTGTTTAACGGTATACTGCTCTCCAACCTGCGTCTTTGCTGATTCAATAGAAAATGTAATATCTGTAATCTGATCTTCAAGCAATGCAATCTGTCTTTCCCTAGAAAGCGGGATTTTTTCGAACTGGCTGTGTCCAATAATAACCGCATCATAATCCCCTGTTGCGATTCTGGAACAGAACCGTTTTCTGTTTGCCGGTTCAAAATCTTTCTTTGTTGCCACCAGAACATTTGCTCCCGGATACAAGCGTAAAAAATCGCTTCCCCACTGTTCCAGCAAATGGTTTGGAACCACATAAAGGCTCTTTTGTGCCAGTCCCAGACGCTTGCTCTCCATACCAGCTGCGATCATCTGGAATGTCTTGCCTGCACCTACACAGTGTGCGAGCAGGGTATTATTTCCATAAAGAATATGTGCCACCGCATTTTTCTGATGCTCCATCAGCTTAATTTCCGGATTCATTCCGACAAACTGGATATGACTGCCATCATATTCTCTTGGTCTTACACTGTTAAACCGTTCATTATAAATCTTGCAGAGCGTTTCCCGTCGGCTCATATCCTTAAAGATCCACTCTTTAAATTCCTCCCGGATCAGTTCCTGCTTCTGCTGCGCCAGAGTAGTTTCCTTTCGGTTCAGTACCCGGTGTTCCCCATCCGCATCATGTATTGTGTCATAAATTTTTGTATCATGCAGATTCAACGCATCCTCCAACAATCTATAAGCATTTGCCCTTTGTGTTCCATAAGTTGATGTGGAAAGTGGATTATTGCTGCTATCCACATTCTTTCCCTTTACATTCCACTGTCCAGTCACTTCCGCATACTGCACTTTAATACGCTCATAATTGATATGGTGTCGTGGTGTATGGAATGTTTCTGCCATGAACTCTGTAATATAGTCCGGAGAAATCCATGTTGCACCAAGCCTTGCTTCAATCTCGGAAGCATCCAGGTCTTTCGGCTGTACCCGTTCCAGTGCCTGCACATTGACCATATATTCCGGATGGTTTTCTGCAAACTGCCTTGCAACGTTCAGCTTCTCCCTGACATTCCCGGAAAGATACTCGTCGGATGGCTCCCATTTATCTGTAAGCGGATTTTTGAAGATAACACCTGTAAGCTCCTCTGTGACCTCTTCCTCTGTTTTCCCTGTAAGCTCCATCATATAAGGAATATCCACTTTCGCCTTTTCCCCGATAGATACCGCCAGTGCCTCACTTGCAGTATCTACCGATGTTACCGGCTCTGCCCTGCGGATCGTCCTTTTCGTAAATATGTCTGCTTTCCGCTTCAACTCGCCCTTTTCATCCAGAAATTCAAGGGAAGTCAAAAGGCAATAGCTGCTGTCCATGCTGAACGCTCTTTTATTTGCATTGCTGCTGAGTAGTCCATACTTGGCAGTAAAACTGTCATAAACCTGATTCAACTCAGCCTGTAAGCTGGCAACCTCTTCATCACTGCATTCTTCCAACTGCCGTTCCAGAAGTCTGTTTGTTGCATCCCGGATCGCAACCATCCCTCTGACACGTTCGCCTGTCACAACGGGAAGTTCCATCTTATTCATAACAGAATTTTCCCTGTAATAAATATCCTCTCCGACAAGTGCAAAGCTGAAGTTCTTAATGTCCGGATCTGCCGGTATGGATACCACCTGTTCTTCCAGTTCCGTATCCGAAATCTCCTGCTCTGTGATGGTTCCCTGGATATGCTTCACCGCTTCTTTTAACTGCTCAGCCAGATCTGCTCCCTCTTTTGCCTTTACCGTTACTTCCTGTTTTCCGTACTGGGTACTTTCTGTTGTAAAATCCCCAAGCACCATTTCCGGATGGTCAGCAAAATAAGAATTGACCGTATATCCTTCTGGTGTGGTTTTTAACTGTACCCAGTCTGGCTCTGTGATCGCAGCCCTGTCCCTTTTCTGGAAAAACAGAATATCCGCAACCACACTGGTATTGGCATTTCTCTGGAAAGCATTGTTCGGTAAGCGAATCGCCCCAAGCAGGTCTGCCCGATTTGCAAAATACTGTCGGACTTCCAGATTCTGTTTATCCATCGTACCGCTTGATGTGACAACTGCCACCACTCCTCCGGGACGTAGCAGGTCTAAAGATTTTGCAATAAAATAGTCATGGATCATAAAATGGTATCGGTCATACTTGCGATCACTGACCTGGTATGCCCCAAACGGTACATTTCCGATTACGCAGTCAAAAAAGCTGTCCGGGTAACTGGTTTCCTCAAATCCCTGTACTGCAATCCTGTTCTTCTGGTAAAGCTGCTTTGCAATCTGCCCGGAAATCGGATCAAGCTCTACACCATACATATTTGTGGTACTCATACTTTCCGGTAAAAGTCCCATAAAGTTTCCTACTCCACAGGACGGTTCCAGGATATTTCCCTGTTTCAGTCCCATGTTTCCAAGTGCTTCATACATTGCCTTGATGACTGTTGGAGAAGTATAAAAAGCGTTCAGCGTTGATGCCCTTGCTGCACTGTATTCTTCTGGCGTAAGGACTCCTTTTAACTGTGTATATTCCTCTGCCCAGGCACTGTTTCTTTCTTCAAAAGCCTGGGGAATACCGCCCCATCCAACATACCTCGACAACACTTCCTGTTCTTCCGGTGTTGCTAATCTCTGATCCTGTTCCAGTTCTTTCAGTAGCCGGATAGCTTCCATATTTGCTTTAAACTTTGCCTTCGGACCGCCAGCACCAAGGTCATCGTCCGTAATATGGAAGTTATGAGGTTCCTGTTCCTGCACCTGTTCATTCTGCAGATATGGCAAAAATTCTCCCTCATAGCCAAACAGTTCGTTCTCCCCTGGAATATAATTTCGTCCAGTTTCCATACACCGGAAAATATCAGCTTTTGATGAACCACTTGCTTCGTAAAATCCTGCATAGGAATATAAAATATCATCTTCTCGCTCGTAGGTAGTCAAATGTAATTCTGTATTTCCTCTTGTCTGGTTTACCAGTTCTTTCCCTTCCAGACCTTGCGGAAGAATCCCCACTGGTTCAAAATGATACCCCTGATATTCAAATACATTCTCGTCCCACTGTTCCTGTACAACTACATCTTCTGGCTCAGACTCTGATTCTTGTAAATCCAGTTCTTGTCGTACTCTGGTAATTTCTTCTAGATTCATGACATGATCTGTATATGGCTCGATCATATCCTCCTGCCATCTGCCATTATCATTCCAGAGTTTTTCCGAAATGTCAGAAACCAACTGCATCTGTTCCGGTGAAAAGTCTGGATTCAATACTGGTTCTAACATACGCTCCTGTTCAGCCAGCTTTCGGATAACCGCCATCTGTTCCTCGGAAAAATCCTCTACAGATTTTCCAACTGTATCCATACTGTCATAGATCAGTTCGCCTACACGACTTTTTAATACATAATCATCCTCATAAAAGCCATCTTCCCACAATTCTTTTGCTTCTTCAAAGGACATATGCGGATCTGCCTCTGGTTCTTCATTCTGTATCTCTTCCACTTCTGCAGCCGATTCTTCTACTTCCAGTTCTTCCGTAATTTCCTCTGGTTCAGAATTACTCATAATGTCAAATAAAGACATCTGGTATCCTGTCAAGCCTTCCGTCTGCTCTGCTACTTCCTGTGCCGGGAAAATCGTATAGCTGCCCTCCACATACTGATGTACTTCTGTTAAAAGCTGTAATTTCTTCTCATAAGTTTCATTTACTGATTCAAAATCCAATGGCAGCATTGCCAGTGCATCGTCCATCGCCTGTAACAGTTTCTGTGCCTGTTCCGAATCATTCAGCATAGCAGGTAATTCTTTTTTTGCTTCTTCATTGAAGAAATCCTGTTTAAATGGACGCTCAATTTCTTCTGGCAGTCTTGCATAAAAGCTGATCACTTTCCCTGCAATTCGTTCCCTTTCATAATCTGGCATACGGGAATAATCAGCAGAATGTAAAAACTGTTGATTATCAATCAGATAACCGACTCTTTTCGCCACTTTTGCCCAGGGAAGCAACACCGAAGTATCTGGATTCCCATAGGTTCCTCTCTCCAGTTTCAACCCTTTTCCGTCATAATCTGCATGGGAATTATCTGCACCACATAAAGCGTGGCTACAACCACCTGTACCGTATTTTTCCTTAATAAAATCTGTTCTCGCTTTATCATCTTCATTCAGAAGATAAAACGAATAGGTAGAAAGCCTGCCATCAGAATAAGGACCTCCACCGGCAAGAAAAGAGTCTATTTCATCCTGAGTAATAAACACCTTATGTTCCTGCCATGCAAATTCCTCCCTGGCACTGTATGGAACCACTTCTGCTGCAAATTTCTGGAACTGACTGGATATTCTGACTGGGTTATAGGTACGGAACCGCATAATGCTTCTATCTTCCTCATAAGCCATTGCCAGTCCTTCCAGACGCTCATTCATATCTGACAGCCACTGCGAATCTGACAACTTTTCTTCCAGATAATCTGTTATTTCCGGATAAATACTGCGAAGATATGGTAAATCTTCTTCATCAAAAACAAGTTCCGCTACACCCTCTGCCATATCCGCTTTCATATAGGCAAGTGCCTGGGCATGTTCCTTTACTGCGTTCTCCCTTGCAACATCGAGTACAGACTGCGGTGCATATTCACCCTGTTTCAAAAGCTGATGGATACGTCCACTCACATCTTCCCAGGATAAAAACACCTTATCCAGAATCTGATCCGTAACCGTATGTCCTACTGCAATCTGCAATCCGGTTTCATCAAACCAGACCGAATACTCCATACCATTGATTTCAAAGCCTTTTCCACCAGTCCCATACTCCCGCTTCACAAACTCCGTATATTCCTCCGGTGTCTGTTCGCTCATAAAATTATAGATAATACGAAGCTGGCTCTTGCTTCGGTTTCCTCCGGTTCTTAAAACCTCATCGACCACTTCACTTGGAATGGCAATCTCTCCTGCATAAAGGGCAGCTACTCTGTTTTCAATTTCTCGTTTCTGTTCATTTACAGACGGAAGTTCTGGCAAAGATAAAGCAGAGGCAATTTCTTCCTCTGCTTTACTTAACTGATCTTCACTTGTATCTTCAATTAACTGTATACCAATTCCGTCAAGATGCTCTCTTCCGCTGTTGCCGTCAGACTGTTCATATGTGCTGTCCACGCCATCGGGTTCTCCTCTTTCGACGGTGCCGGATTCTTCTCCAACAGTTTCTCCATCAGTACTTCCAATCTCTCCTGTGCCGCTTTCTCGATCTCCTCCAGATGGCTGTTCAATTTCCCGGTCAGCAACAGGCTCTGGTACAGGCTGTTCTTGTACTCCTTCAGAAATGTCCTCCGCAGCATTCCGTATTTCCCGATCTGTGCTTCTGTTTCCTGAATTGTCAGGTTTGGAAACAGATAATCCCCTTTTCGATAATATGTCAGTGCCATTCTCATTTCCTCCTTCATTTTCCTGTGAATATTCTTTTTCTGTAATAGTATCGTTGTTTTCTTTGCTTTCACGAATTAACGTGTTAAAGTTATTATAATTCCTTTCTTCTGAATTTTCAATACCTTTTTTCATTTCTTCTAATGAAATGCGATGTACATATCTTCCAATATCCACCAGAACTGATTCACTCGCTCTGCTTGTGGCATTTCCAATGAATGTCAGCACAGAGAGGCGATTGTAATCTGTAATATGTACAAAATCCATTTCCTCCTGCCGTTCCATTGGATCAAGTCCGCATCTGGAAGCAAGTGTATAATAAATGCTGTCCGTCAACAGACTTCGGAACTCACTGCGGATGGTATCTTCCTCCAGTTCTTCCAGATAGGTTCCCTCTGTCACATACAACAGACCATCCAGATACTCCTCCAGATTTTCCTCCACCATATACCTAGCGGTTGCCATCAAAGCGTCAGAAAGATTTTTCGTATCTTTCGCTTCCAATCCATAAACTTCTTCCAGGTGAAGCAATACCTCTTCCTGCTGTTCTTCCTGTAGTTTCCACAGATACGGTTTTCTTCCACCATTTACCATATGGGTATCCTGAACATCGAATACATATCGAAGTCTTGTTTTCTGCGTGGTTTCATCTATAAGGGCAATTCCTTTTGCCCCTCTGTTTACCCACCGGAACATTTTTTGATTCCATAATTCCAGCGACGCACAGGCAGTTGCCTGTGGACGCTGTGCATGAATCAGAAGCTGATCCATAAATGGGTATCGGTATAATCTGGCTGCGGTATCCAGATAGTTCATCCAGTCCTTGGGCGAACTGCTGATACTGGATGCATGTGCTTCTGCAAGACCTCTTATATCTTCCAATCGAGCCATAATCTTATTCCTCCTTCCGTCAGTTCTTTATTATTTTTGTTTGTTGCTGTTTGTTTTCTTTTTAGGAAATTCCAGACTGAATCTGGCTTTTCCATCTTCCACCCCAAGTACAAGGTCAGCATCAAATTTGCTGTCTTTTTTCTTGGAATACAGTCCTTTGACATGAGTACGTCCCCTTTTCAGAAGCTCCACAGCCATCTTTTTATCCATTGATTTTTTCATACTTTCCAGAAACCTATTTGACTTCCATAAAGCAAACGGACAGCTTCTGTCAGAACAGTAATAATTGCTCTTACCCTCATATACATCGGAACCGCATATTGGACATTTCCCGATTACTTCCCTTGCAGTCTGAAAACGACTTCGTTCTTCTTCCGGAATCGCCCTGCATACAGAAAGGATCTCAGTAATCATAGATACAATCCCATCCATAAATTCATCATCCCGAATTTTTCCCTTTTCCATCATCAGAAGCTGATTCTCCCATTCTGCTGTCAGGCTTGCAGATTTCAGATTCTCCGGCATTACATGAATCAGCTCACAGCCTGCCGCCGTAGGAAGAATCTGTTTTCCTTTACGTTCTGCATACCCGGAAGATACCAGTTTCTCAATAATATTAGCTCTGGTTGCCGGTGTCCCAAGTCCCTTTTTCTCTGTTTCAGAATCAAATTCCTTATTTCCCGCTGTTTCCATCGCAGCAAGCAGAGTATCTTCGGTAAACATCTTCGGTGGGGAAGTGTAATGGGTACTCTTCTCTGCTTTCACAGAAACAAGAATCATTCCCTCCTCATACACTTCTGGAAGTCCTGTCTTATTATCTGGTTCATCAGATTTCTTATCCTTCACACAATATTTCCGAAAGGCTTCTTCCACTTCTTTAAATCCCATCTGCACAGGCAGCTTTCCTTTCGTAGCAAATTCATGTTCTTTGCACTGTACAGAAATTTCAGTCTGCTCATAAAGGTAATCTTCTCCGGTTGCCTGTACAAGCTGCTGTCCGATCAGCATCATAAGATTTTTCTTTCCATCTGAAAGTCCTCCCATACCTTTTTCTACTGCCTCTTTTGTCAGCAGGATTGCATGGTGGTCTGATACTTTTGTATTATTGATTACACGCTCTGCATTTCCTCCAGACTGTTCAGATTTCAAAAATGGGAGAAAATCTGTCATTTCATCTGCAAGTGTTTCTACCGTTTCTTTCATATCTTCCGTTACATACTGGCTATCCGTTCTCGGATATGTAACCATCTTTTCCTCATACAGTTCCTGCAGCATATCCAGTGTTTTCTGAGCGGTGTATCCAAAATAACGGTTCGACTCTCTCTGCAGACTGGTCAGATCATAAAGTTTCGGCGGTGAAATTCGTTTCTGCGCCTTTTTTACTTTTGTAACCATTGCTTCTTCCCCATCACAAAGTTTTCTTAATTCGTCTGCTTCTGCTTCAGACTGGATATTTCCTGATGTTACTGTAAGTTTCCCATCTGACAGAGAAACCTTATAATAGGCTTCTTTCTTGAAATGCTCGATTTTCTCTTTTCTTTCTTTCAGCATGGAAAGCGTTGGTGTCTGTACCCTGCCGACCACCAGGCGTTTAAAATATCTGGTTGTATAGGCTCTCGTTGCGTTCATTCCGATCAGCCAGTCTGCCTGCGCTCTGCACACCGCAGCATTACAAAGACCTACGTATTCTTTCCCGTCCTTTAAGGTCTGGAAGCCTTTCTGAATTGCTTCATCTTCCATTGAACTGATCCACAGACGCTTCACTGGTTTTTGACAGCCTGCCAGATCATAAACTCTTTTAAAAATCAGTTCTCCCTCTCGCCCGGCGTCACAGCCATTGACCAGATACGCCACATCTTCCCGATTCATTAAGCTACACAATACTTCAAACTGCTTCTTTTTATCCTCTGATACCTGCACTTTCCATACTTCCGGGATGATCGGTAAATCCTCAAACTGCCATTTTTCATATTTTTCATCATAAATTTCTGGTGGTGCATATTCTGCCAGATGTCCCAGGCACCAACTGACAATGCAACTGTTCCCTTCCAGATAGCCGTCCTCTCTCTGATATGCAGATAAATTCTTTGCAAGGCTCTGTGCCACACTTGGTTTCTCTGCAATCACTAAAAATTTTGCCATATTTTCCTCCTGTTCCTGTCAAAAAGGCAGTCCCAAAAGAACTGCCCTTTCTCCATACCTTATGATTTTTTGTTATTTCTGCTGATTCTCTGCATTTTCTTCATCTTCATTGATATAACTGTCATCAGCAAATTCCAGACCTTCCTCTACAATGCCGTCCTCTTTTTTCTTTCTCAATTTTCCAAAAGCGAACATGCCAAGACCACCCAATGCCAGCGTTGCAACTGCTCCCAAAGCAATCCATCCAATCATCTTGTTAATGCCAGATTCCTGCTTTGCCTCTGTTTCCGGCTGTGCTGTAGTTTCCGGTTCTGGTGTTGTAGTCGTTTCTGGAAGAACAACCGCAGATTCCTCTTTCTTTTCCGTTTCTTTGGTTTCATCTAAGAACTCTGCCAGGTCATTTTCATCCACAAGTGACATCATGTACACATTTTCAGAAGTACCGGAACGGTCAATGACCATATAAAAGGTATTTCCATTCTTTGTCTGTACAGTCAGAAACTGCTTGGTACTGTCATTCTCCTTATCATCCACAAGCTGTCCGTTTCCCGGTGTAGAAAACGGTGTTCCTTCTGTGGCAGGCTGCTCTGCAGGCTGTTCTTCTATGACCTGCTCTGTTGCTTCGATCTGTTCTGCATTTTCATTTGCCTGTGCAAAAGCAGTCACACTGGCAGAACCAATCAGCATCGTAGCTGACAGCATGACCATCAAAATTTTTTTCATTACCTTATTCTTCATCTTCCAAATCCTCACTTTCTTCTACCTGTCCGGTTGCCACATTTCTCTCCAGACTCTCTTCTTTCTTTGCATCTGTTTCGGAACTGTCCATAGAGAGATTGCCCTCCTCATCAAACTGCATGGTAACTGTTCCGTTCTGAATCCCATCCAGAAAAGTCAGCATCTCCCGGCTGTCCATTTTCATGGAACGGATCGCCTTGATGATTTCTGCATCCTCCATCTGCTTTTTCTGGATTTTCAGTTTCTTTACATATTCCTGTAACTCCAAAATCTTATCTTCTGTTTTCTGAATATCATCCAGAACCTTTTTCAATCGCATATTCATGTTTGTCTACTCCCTTCTAATGAATCCTGCCAAATGCCATAAAATGCTGCTGCCAGTAAGAACTTGCAATACTTGTATACTGAATCGGATTTCCACAATGGATCATCATATTATTTCCTACATAAATTCCAACATGGCTCGCTCCCGGCGTATCATAAGTTCCCTGGAAAAAGATCAGATCTCCCGGCTTTGCATCAGATGGAGATACATAGGAACAATAAGACCGAAGCCCATCTGCCGTTGTTCTTCCTACATTCCAGCCATTTCCGCAGTTATTGATTACCCAACATACGAAACCGGAACAATCAAAACTGGTAGATGGAGATGCACCGCCCCACACATACGGATAACCCAGATATTTTTCTGCTTCCCGAATCATCTTGGCAAACTGCGGATCAGAAAGTGCTTCTGCCGGAATATCATATCCAAAGCCCGCCCCGCCTGTCGGAATACTGTTAATGTCAAACAGATAATCACGATTTCCATAGTATTTGTTGTAAGCGTCATACTGCTCCTGCTCTTTATCCGTCATACGGTTTCTTAAAACTGCATCCAGATTATGGTTCGTGAGTGTTACATCCAGACGGTTCACTTCTCTTGTCGTTGTTACTTCCACTTCCTGACTTCCGTTGCTGTCTGCTATGTATGCTTCCCAGGTCTGATGCCCATGTGCTGATGCAGAAGCATGATCGCCATAATATACATCAAACTGAACACCATATCTTGCAAATGCTCCCGTATCTTCTACTACATATTCCACTCCATTCATAATGACATGGGTTCCCATTGGCACAAATGGATTGGAAGCATCTACTGCAATCGTATGATTAGCCTGTGGATATGCGCCACTTGCAGTCGGACCACCACTCCACTGCCCGCAACAGATTGAACAGTTACAATATCCGCTGGTAACCACCTGTCCCAGTGATTCCCCAACCCTGACCTTTTTCTTTTCTGTTACAGTTTCTCGTGTCGAGTCCGTATACAACCCATACTGTTCCTTAAAAATCTCCTGAATCTCATCTGCAACCTCTGCATAGGTAAAACCGCCATACTTGACTGTCAAGTAAGAAATAAGCTGATACGGGTTGTGTCCAATCTCATCAATCTGGAACTGGAACTCATCATAGTCGGAATGGTTTGCCTTCATCTGATTGATCTGCTCATTCAGTGCATTTTCCAATGCTACATAAGCGTTTTCCGCAGCATAAATATCTTCATCCTCACTGGAATAACTGGTAGAAATAATGGCATTGGAACCTCCCTGGAATAATGCAGCGCAACTTGACAGACTCGTTGCCATCAATGCAAAAAGCAGAACCATAACTCCTATCGTCAGAAGGATATTCCGGTTCTGCGCCACAATCTCCTTGACTGCTGCCTTGGCTTTCTCCGTAAATCGCTGTGCATTTACAAACACTGCGTCTTTCGCAGCCTTTCCCTGTTTCGCAGCCTGATACTGTTTCTGGTAACGCTTTTTCTGCAGTAATTTCTTTAAGGCAGACTGTTTTTTCTGCTCTGCTTCTTTCTGAACCGCCTTTTTTGCCTCATTGGAAGCACTAGTTCCAAACTGCAAGCGGGATTTTTCCATTTCTTCCAGCACAGATTCCCTTAACCGGTTATTTCTCTGCCGGTTCTCTTTTAACCGTTCCCGGACGTAAATTGACTTTCTTGCAAGACTTTCTCCCGCAAGTTCCATTTGCTCTGCTGCATCAAGAGCCGCATTATCGTCGGTATCCTCTCTGATCTTTTTCTGACCATAGGCAGATGCCGTTTCAGAAACAACGGTTGCACCCTTTCTTGCCATACCACTGCCTGGAATCATACCTTTGCCTTCATCTTCAAAGGAAAGACGGGATTTTGATTTCTTCTGTTCTTTTAGTGTCTGTTCCCTTTTCGTCTTGACTTTGATCTCTTCCCGAAAATCTTCCATTGATTTTTCATCAACTTCTGACTTTTCATGGTAGCGTTTCTGCTCTTTTGCTGCATAGGCTGTGACCATCTTTTTCTTTCGGCTCTGCCTGTCTGGTTCCGGTGTTTCAGAATCACGTTCAGCATCCTGTCCCGGATGTCCCCGGATACTTTCTTTACGAAGTCTGGAACGTGAAACAGACGGAGATTTCTCCCCGTCTGCCTTATCCTCACTCATTTCTGAGTTTTCCATTTCATCCGCTTCCGCAATTTTTTCCTGTTCCAGAAAAGCGTGTCTTGACTGTAACCTGTGTTTTCCCTCTGTTCCTTCCTCTACTGGCTCTTCTACAATATGAGACTTTCTTACCTTTCCAAAATCCAGTTCCTGTTCTCTGTGTCCGGCTGTCTTCTTCTCATCTTCCTCACGTCCGGTAATTCGCTTCTCCTTTTTACTGCGAAGATTTTCTTCCCGAAGTCCATCCCGGCTCATCTTCTGGACAGTTTTATCCCTTGCTTTATATTCATGCTCCTGCATGGTCATCATCTCCTGATTTCATAATTTTTGTTCAGAAACGTGTTCCATCTGTTTTCAATGGCAATCGCCTTATCCTTTAATTTCACTGAAACATCAGAAAGACCACTCTGTAACTCTCGCCCCTGCGTATCTGCAAGCAGAGCCAATGAATCCATTACTTCTAACAGACCAGCAATACAAAGCATATCCTTATGCGCCATTTCTAAAAGTGACCTTTCAGATTCCCCATAAGCCCAGTAGTCTTCGCTGTCCCAGTCCCAAATACCTCCTGTTCTTGCTTTATCTGGTTTAGAATCCGGCTCTACACTGTCCTGCTCATTATCAAAAAAATCATTTTCATCGCACTTAATTTTCTCTTCCGGTTCTTCCATATCACTTATCTCATCAAACCAGTCCTTCGTCAGATCTTCGCAGCCAAATTCAAATTCTTCCGGTTCTTTCTCGGCTTTCATTTTGCTGAATTTTTTTTGCAACCACGACCATACGCCCATTCCGCTGTGAATATTCGCATGTGGACAATGTAAGCAGCTTGTCCCCATATTCTGCTGTGATTCCGGTTTCATAGATTGCTTTTCGCTTAATTTCTCTAATAAAGTACTCATAATCTGCCCCTTTCTGTGCTTTTATAAAACTGTAATAGTTAAAGTCATTTCCGGTATAAACCGGTGTTGTAAATGCTGATAATATCTGATACTGTTCATTTCCCCATATGGTACGGAACAGGATTGTTGGATGCTCCTCATAAAATCCCTTGTCTTTATATTTTTCAAGATCAGCAAACATCTTCCCACTGTTCATATGATGCCCATAGATAATCAGGTTGTCTGAATCTCCCGGCACACATTCCTCAGCAAGAAACAGACAGCCATTTGCTGAGTAGTCCCCATTAAAATCCCGATGCAGATAATAATTCTTATCTCCGGGCCTGTACATAACTGGGTAGTCTATCTTTGTTCCCTCAATCGTAAGCCACCCAATACAATCTGGATTTTCCTCATGCAATGCCAGTATTCCAGCATCTACTTCTATAAAAGAATCGCCGGAAGAATTTTCTCCCGGCTCGTCCTCTTTCTCCTGCATAAGTTCCTGCAACTCTTGCTGTAACTGATTGTCCTGTCTTTCCTGTATGAACATTCCCATCAGAAAGTAAATACTGATAGTAAGCAAAATAATCGAAACAATCATCAATATTCCTGCTATAAACCGCCTCACTCTGCCACTCCTCCTGTTAATCGTCCCTGTCTTTGATGCCAAGTTTTTCACGTTTTTCCACATCTTCCGGTTTCGATGACATTAACGCATACAGCATAAGAGAATTATCAAATCTGTCCTTAAACGGAATAATTGTATTTCCATAAAAAATCAAGCCTTCTCCTGCTCCACTGTTTGTCACATAGGAAAGCTGATGCGGAGAGATGTTAAGCTGTTTGGCAAGAATCTGTCTGTCCCCGGATGCCTGGTTAAGCATCAGAATAAAATCAGAGTTTTCAAAGATGTTCTCGATTTCTCTTGAAGCAAGCAGGTCTTTTACATTCTGTGTGATACCAGTCGGAATACCGCCCCACTTACGGAACCTCTTCCAGATTTCCACGCTATATGCTGCTGTCTGTTCTTCTTTCAGCAGCAAGTGAAACTCATCAATGTAATATCTGGTAGATTTATGTGCAGCACGATTGACTGTTACCCTGTTCCAGACCTGATCCTGAACAATCAGCATACCAAGTTTTTTAAGTTGCTTACCAAGGTCTTTAATGTCGAAACATACCAGACGGTTATTCAACTCAACATTCGTGCGATGGTTGAATACTTTAAGAGAACCATTAACATAGATTTCCAGTGCCGTTGCCAGACGCTGTGCCTCTGGTTCTTCCTGCTTGCGAAGCAGATTGTATAAATCCTCCAGTATCGGCATCTTCTCTGGAACCGGATCTGCAAGATAGTCCTGATATACCAAGCGGACACAACGGTCAATAATCGTCTTTTCTACTGGCTCCAAGCCATTCTTCCCACCTACTACCAGTTCACAAAGTGAAAGAATAAAATCTGATTTCAGAGATAACGGATCGTCATCATCCGCATAATTGGTGTTAATATCCATCGGATTGATATAATCATGACTAGTTGGCGAAATACGAACAACCTGTCCATTGAATGCCCGGACTATGGGAAAATACTCGCCTTCTGGATCACAGATAATAATATCGTCCTTTGTCACGATAAAAACATTGGTAATTTCACGTTTTGCCGCAAAGGACTTACCAGCTCCCGGAGTACCCACGATCAAGCCATTCGGGTTTTTCAGTTTCTTCCTGTCAGCCATAATCAGGTTGTTAGACAAGGCATTCAGACCGTAGTAAATGGATTCTCCACCCATAAATAATTCCTGTGTCGTGAACGGAACAAAAATCGCTGTTGAAGTTGTCGTTAATGCTCTTTTAATAGGAATCCAGTTTTTTCCAAGTGGCAGACTGCTCATAAGTCCCGGTTCCTGCTGATAATCAAGCCTCTTTAATGCACAATTATATTTCTGTGCAATACCTGCGGTCTGAAATACCACATTTTCCAGTTCCTGTTTATTTTTTGCAGTATTTAAAAACACCACCGTCACAAGAAACATTCTCTCATTCCTGGATTGCAAATCTTCCAGAAGCCTCTTTGCTTCCCCTCCGTAAGTATTCAAATCAGACGGGATAATATCCATATCATATCCGGAACGAACTGCTTTTTTCTGCTCCTCAATTTTCATCCTGTTAATATCTGTAACCTTTGCTTTTACCAACTTAATCGCTTTCATCTGGTCGATGGACTGGATGTGAAGATTCACAAGCAGATTGCAGTCCATTTCCAGAAATTCCGCAAGCATTTTATCAGTCAGCTCCGGTGCCAAAATCTGCAGGTAGGATACTGCCCCGATAGTATCTCCCATCTGAAAATCTTTTCCGTTCTTAAACACAAAACTGGATGGTGCGATATAGTCCTTGGTATTCAGTCCGGTACACAGCACATCGTCATAGCTGAACCGAAACGGAACTTTATTGTCCTGGTTGAACGTTTCATACATAATCTGCAAACGCTCCACGCCATTCAACGGATAAGCAGACACCCCTAATACCTTAAAGTTATTGAGAATATCCGTTTCGATACGCTCCAGTTTCGGTTTTGCTTCCCGGATATTGTCTGCTTCGATTCCAAATGTAAGATACTTTGTTCTGACAAGACCATTATTTCCCTTTGCCAACTGGTTTCTGAGCATCTGAGCAAACTCCATACGCAGATCATCAAAACTGTCATTCTGCTTCTTAATGCGAATCACATCTTCATATTCTGCCATATTGCTGTGATGATTGATAAAGGACAACTGGAAATGAATCGTACTATCAAAATAGTTCAGGAAATCACACCAGTTTTCAAAAATCGCATTTTTATCTTCGTTCTGTGCTAACTGATAGTTAATATCATAAAAACGGATGGTCTTGGAATAATAACCATCTTCCACACGACAGATACCGTCTTTTCCCATTTCTCTGTATGGAATAGACTGTTGTGCGGTAATCTTCTTTTCTTTATTTCCACCACTCGTATTCCTGTTTACTTTTTTTACAGCTCCCTTTTTACCATTGGATTTTACAGAAGATGACACTGCTGGTTTCGTCTTCTTTTTATATTTATTCTCTTTTTTCGCCTGTTTCTTTGCTGCTTTTTCTTCACGAGCTGCCAGCTTTGCCTCCTGCTTTGCACGTTTTTTATCTTCTTTTTCGTGTGCCTTATGAAGTTTTGCTTCATACTTCTGTGCTTTTTCCCAGGCTCGCTGCTCTCGTCTGCTTAATTTACGTCTTGGTCTGCGGATACCCCGATGTCGCTCCAGTGCTTCATACCCTGTAACCATAGGTACTCCCTTCAAACGCTGTCTGTCCTTGACAAAATCTTCTGCTTCATCCATGGCAAACACTGGTAAACCATCAGCAGAATCTGCTTCATCTAACCACCAGTCCTCTGGATAAGAAGCATCTTTGGCATGTTCTGGCAGCAATTTATCATTTTCTCTTCTTTCCACGAACTGTACCTCCCTTCGATTTTGTTATAATTTTTCTTTTCTCATACATATTTTCCACCTCATACTTTCGCAACGGAGGACGGATAAATTTTACTGTAATCATATTTTTCAGGACTTTTTCTAAAGGAAGTCCGTCTTTCTCATACATGGCAAACAAAAAAGCCGGAAGCATCAACAAACACATTCCGGTTGCCGCATTACTTGAACCAATCAATCCTCTTGCCAGGAAATAAAATGGAAGCCCTACTGCCGCTGCAATGCCAAGACAGATAAGCTGACGTTTTGTGAGGTTCAGAATAATCTTATTTTTAACTTTCGTCAGATCTTTGGGTACTGATACAAAAGCCATTTTCTATCATCTCCTTTTTTATATTTAATGTGTGTTAAACACACTCTTTGAGAAATTGGCTGTTTTCATAAGGCTGAAGCAAAGTACAACCGTATAAGCCATTACACTGAGCAATGCTGTATGCACGTTATCTGATACCTGTATATTAGCAACCAGTACGGAATAAATGCCCACACACACCATGATAAAAAATCCCTGGAATGCCAATGCGAACAATCCTCTTAAGTAATTGCTGCCAATCTGTCCCCATTCCCGATTGCTCATTGTTGCAAACGGAATTGCACCGATTGACGAATACAAGTAAATCTCAATCATACGTCCATAAAGAATGACCGTTATAAAAACGGAAATAACCTTTAAACACAGGCTTGCCAGAAGTGTTTCCAGTGCCAGTATGACCAGTTCCCCTACTTCCATTGATTCCATTGCCGTTTCCATTGAAGTGACCACCGAATCAATATTAATTGCTGTCTGATGATTGATCACTCCTGATGCCCGGTTCACTACATTCTGTCCCACATCAAAAATTGCCATAGTAATTGTGAATGCATTACTTACGAACCAGACTGCAACCCACATTTTAAAAAAATATTTGAAGAACATCCATGTATCAATGTCATGCATGTTGTTCTTCTCTGTGAGCATGGAAATCAGCTCATAACACAGCACAAAGGTTATAATCATCCCGGCAATCGGCACGATCACAGAATCTGACAGATTCTGAATCAGACTAAATATACTGCCATTCCATCCCTGGGGCGTTTGCCCAACCTGACTTGCAATATCACCGGTTTTTTCATTTACATCGGTAAACATGTTCGTCAGGTTTGAGCTGACCATGCCTGTAAGGAGGTTACGCATCCATTCTTCTATGGACTCAAAAATCTTATCCATGCGTGTTCTCCTTTCTTACTGCCCCGGCTAAAATAAATTCGCCAGTAATGGTACAAGCTGTGTACCGATTAAAACGACACCTCCACCTGCCATAAGCTGCTTGATTCCCTGTGACTTCGCACCCGGATTATCATTACCATAACCTTCCAGAAGATTGATAACTCCCCAAACTGCAAGTCCTGCTCCGATTGCGACAACGAGTGTCTGTAAAATATTAATTGCTGATGTAAAAAACGCCATAATCTATGTTCTCCTTTCGTAACTCCTGTTTTTCATTGTGATTTTTTACTGGTTACTACTCGGAGGGTTCCGCCCTGATGGGCGGTCTTTCATGCTTGTGCATATCGCTACCTCCCAAAAGGGCATAAAAAAAGAGCTATGTATGTTTTACGTTACATGCCCTGTGCCTTCATTTTCATTATTTGATTGTTCTTCCAGTTCACTGCCTTCATACATATAAAGGTCAAACTGTTCTTCCGGATCTAACCGGACTTCCATCTGATGTTTCATGTATTCTTCCACATGGAACTCATTCTTTTTATCATAATCGGATAACTGCTTATACCGTTTATGTTTTGTAATGTCAAATTTATCACTGTAAAACGGACGGACACCACGAAGCTGTAAAATACACTTGTTACCGTCCATGACTGCCAGTTCATCCCGACTCATCAATTCTTTTCCTGTTTTCTGATAGTTCAAACCGTAAGATCTGCTCTGTCCTCTTGTATCAGAAGTGTTATATAAGTCAATGGTTTCCTTACCCAGTGTTTCTGAAATTTCTTTCAGAGTGGTACTTTCCTTACCTCCCAGGAACAACATTGTGTCACAATTTCCCGTAATGGTTTCGGCTGCATCCTTGTAAATTGTCTTGAGCTGCGACTGGGACTGGAGTATAATGGAAGCAGAAATTTCCCTGCTTCGGATCGTTGCAATCAGCTTGTCAAACTTCGGAATCTGACCAATATTTGCGAACTCGTCACAAAGGATTCTCACATGATAAGGCAGTCTTCCATGATGAACATCATCGGCTCTGTCGCATAACAGATTGAAAAGCTGACTGTACATCATAGCAACCACAAAGTTAAAAGTATCGTCTGTATCCGAAATTACAATAAACAGTGCCGTTCTCTGATCTCCAATCATATCCAGTTCCATTTCATCATAAGAAGTCAGTTCCCTAAGTTCCGCAATATCAAACGGAGCAAGTCTGGCACCACAGCTGATCAAAATCGACTTTGCCGTTTTTCCTGCAGCCAGTTTGTATTTTTTATACTGCCTTACTGCAAAGTGGTTCGGCTCGTCCCTTTCCAACTCCTCAAATAACAGATCCACAGCATTTTTAAACTCTTCATCTTCTTCCCTGGTTTCACTGGCATTGATAAATTCCAGCAGTGTTGAGAAATTCTGTTCTTCTTCTGGTGCTTCATAATAGATATAACCAATCAAAGCACAATACAGCAGACGTTCCGCTTATAGTGATAGGTAAGGTTTTGATATTATCTCCACCTTTTCCCCCACTTCACACCGGACATGCGACTTTCACCG
>ENA-OQIN01000220-OQIN01000220.1-human-gut-metagenome-genome-assembly--contig:-NODE-220-length-57373-cov-8.668877_pt1 | contig 57373 bp, 55 predicted proteins | sample MGYA00242581_ERZ504746 | MGnify/ENA primary metagenome ERZ504746 (study PRJEB26092, sample SAMD00036436) | human gut metagenome | host: Homo sapiens | study: EMG produced TPA metagenomics assembly of...
AAGACTCATGCTATTTTTCTGTTTACAAAGCCTGGACTTTCAAGGGGTGCAGGGGATTTTTACCTGCGAAGTTTGAGTCCTAGTATAACACAAAAAGGGGCTGTGAAATAATAGCTCCATGAAAACGAAAGGGAGGGGGTGTGAAAAAATAGCTTTCACACCCCCTGTCAACGGTCAACGGCCAGCTGACAAAAAAGGGGCTGTTGCATGGCAACAGCCCCCCTCCTCATCCTTTTTCCAAACCAATGACCCGTACCATTCCCTGTTCCACCTGGAACTTTACATTCCATTCTCCAAAGGCCATGCCGTAGATCCGGTCCGGATCGTTCTGGTAATGGGGCCTTGGATCCTGGGCCAGGACCCCCAGCAGGGCGGGCCGCTGGTCTTCCGGAAGTCTGGCCAGAAGGTCCGGCGGGCACTGGACCTCCAGGGTGCCGTCCGCTCCCTGGGCAAAGCCGCTCCGGGCCTCCGGCCGGGCATCGGCGTAGGGCACATAGGGCTTGATGTCGTAAATGGGCGTGCCGTCCATCAGGTCCGCCCCCTTCACCTGCAGTTCCGGACCATGGGGGCCATCCCAGACCACCTTTTCCAGTTCCACCAGGGAAAGCCCCAGGGGATTGGGCCGGAAAGGGGACCGGGTGGCGAACACCCCCAGCCGGGTATTGCCCCCCAGCCGGGGCGGCCGCACGGTGGTGGACCAGGTGTGATTCCGGGAAAATCCCCAGACCAGCCACACATGGGAGAACCCTTCCAGTCCCCGGAGGGCTTCCCGCTGCCGGAATCCTTCCGCCATTTCCACCCGTCCGGCCAGATCCGGCACCAGTCCGCTCTGCCGGGGCAGGCCGAATTTCTCCGGCAGCAGGCCCCGGTACCAGGCCACCGGGCGGATCGTCAGCAGACCTTCTTCCGGATGCTGCGGTTCCGTCATTTCACCACCGTATCCACGTTCAGTTCCTTGTCCACGTAGAACCGGGTACCTTTCACCGTAAGATCTGCAGCCAGGCCCTTGGTGGTCACCTGGTACATCCACATGCCGGGAGCCACCTGGAAGGAACCTTCCAGGGCATCCCCGTTGACCCCGTCTCCGGCAGCAGCCACCGCTTCACCCCCAAAGGACCAGCCTTTGGTGATGAAGGAGTTGAAGGCGTCTTCATTGCCGAACACAAAGATGATATTGGACTGCCGGACCCCCAGGCCCAGGCCCACTTTCATTTCGCCCATTTTCATGAACACTTCCCGGCCGCTGTGCTGGTTGATGGCCCTACCCCGGCCATGGCCCCCGCCCAGGATTCCCAGGCTGTAGCTGGTATCCACGAACACCGCATAACCGAAGGCGTTCTGGATGGCCTTCCGGGAGTTGGGCTTCTTCTGGTACAGGTCCAGCAGGGCCTTATAGGTCTTGGTCCGCAGTTCCGCCCGTTCCTTGTCCTCTTTGGTCACCGTGGCCGCCTCTGCAGGCTGCGTCCCGGCAGCAGCCTGCACCACCGCCGGTACCGCTCCCAACGCCGTGGCACTCAAGGTGAGTGTGGCCAGCAGCGTCGCTGCCATCGTTTTTGCTTTTTTCATAGAGATCACCTCATCCTGGTAAGATGTCAGACCGCCCTGACGGGCTCAAAGATGTCAGAAGCCAGCTTGTTCCAGAAAACCGACCGTCTGACTTTCTGTCAACTCGCTGCTATCTGACATCTCAAAGGCCACAGCGTGGCCGCTCTGACTTCTTATTGAATTATTTATTCGGCTTCAGATACCCGCCGCCCTGGAGCTCGTAGGTCTTGCCTCCCAGCCAGGCGTTGGCGGCGTTGCTGCTGTTGTAGAACAGGGTATGGCCGTTGCCTTTCAGGTTGGTCAGGGCCGTGGTCCCGTCGGTGAAGCCATCCACATGACAGTCAGCCGTCAGGGACCAGCTGGAGGAAGCGTCCAGGTTCACATCGATCTTTTTGGCGGAATTGTCCGTGTTGATGGCCCCGGACCAGTGGCTGCCGTTTTGGAGATCCATCATGATGGTGCTGCTTCCGTCAGCGGACACATTGCCATAGAGCCCCTGGTTGTTGGCCATGAAGGTCAGGTCGCCGCCGTTGGAGCCGGCATCTCCGAACTGGTTGGCTTCCACCCGGATCAGGGTGCCCCCCAGATACTGCATGGTGGTCATTTCCGAATAGATCCGGGCCGCCGTGTTGGTCACATAGAACAGGGGGCCTTCCTTCAGGCTCCGGAGAGCGGAACCTTTGGCGGAGAACCGGCCCAGGCCCTTGCCGTCAGCGCCGTTGTCCCGGGACTTGTTCTGGTAGAGCATCACCCCATGGGTTCCGTTGCCGGACAGGTCCACATATTCCAGATGGATGGCATTGTTCCCTTCCACCACGGCGATTTCACTGGCACCGGCCGTACCCTTGGCTTCGCTGACTTTGATGGAGCCTTTGGAATAGATGAGAGGGGATCCTTCCCCGGAGGTGTTGATGGTACTCTTGCTCACGGTGACGCTGGCACCGGAGGGTTCCGTGGCCAGGGCGGCGGAACGGATCCCGGCGGTGCCGATGTTGATGTTGTCCGCGGTGATCTTGCCCCCTTCGGTGGCGTCCAGACCCCGGGAGGAAGCGCCAGTGGTCCGGATGTTGGAATCGTGGAGCTTCACGCTGCCCTTGGCGCCGGTGGCGAACACCGCATTGGCCCCGTCCGCTTCCGTGCGGATGGTGCAGCCATCCATGGAGAGGGCCCCATCTGCGGCCAGCACGGCGGCATTCTGGCCGTGGAATTTGCTCCCCAGCACATCGGTGGTGGCGCCGCTTTTGGTAATGGCCCCGTGGGACAGTGTCACCTCCGCCCCGTTCTTCACCAGCAGGGCGCTTTCGTCCGCTACCAGTGCCGCATAGCTGTCCGCCAGGGCGGTCTTTTCTCCGCTGACCACCTTGGCGGCACTGTAGCTGTCCGCCGGCAGAGGTTCAGCCGCTGTTTCGGCAGCCATTTCCGTGCCTGCGGCAGTCTTTTCCGCCTTGGCCGGTTTTACCGTTTCTGTCTGGGCGGCCGGTTTGGCATCCGCAGCTGCCCCAGTCTTATGGGCTGCCCAGACACAGGGACTGGACAACAAAGAGGCCATAATGGCCAGAGTTAAAATTTTTGAACTTTTCATGGGAATCCCTACTTTCCTGTATAGACTTCTACATATTATAGTATAACGCAAAAGGGTGCCACCGTAAACGATGGCACCCTTTTGTCACGACTTCAGACTCCCGACTCCAGATTATCCCTCACCTTCCTGCAGTCCACCTTCCCCACCCCGCTGAGGGGCAGCGCTTCCCATGTCTTCCACCGGCCGGGGATCTCTCCCGGAAGCAGGTTCTTCCGGAGCGCTTTCCGCACCTGGGCCAGGGGGATGCCCGGTTCCAGCACCACCGCCGCTCCCAGGTCTTCTCCCCGCTCTTTGTCCCGGATGGGCACCACGCAGGCATCCCGGACTCCGGGGACCTTCATCAGGGCCTGTTCCACCCGGCTGCAGCTGACGGTGAGGCCGCCCTTGTTGACCACCTGCCCCCGCCGTCCCTGGAAGATCAGATACCCATCCCGGTCGAAATATCCCATGTCTTCCAGGGTGCAGGGCCGGGGCATGCCGTCTACCCGGTAAGGCGTATCGATGTAAATCATTCCCTCCCGGATCTCCACCTTCACCCCGGGACAGGGCTTTCCCACGCTCTGGGGATGGGCCAGCAGTTCCTCATAGGTGAGCCAGGTGATGTAATCCAGTTCGCTGGCTCCGTAATACAGCAGGATCTGGCTCCGGGGAAAATGCTTTTTCAGGGCCCGGGCCGTTTCCGCATCCAGCAGCTGGGATCCGGCCAGCACCATCTTTAAAAACGGATACTCCTTTTCCAGCACCTGGAGCAGCAGCTTCAGCTTCACCGGCACCAGGTACAGCAGGGTCACCGGATACCGGTCCAGCAGGGCCCGCCAGCGGGTGCTCCGAAGGTTCGTGGCCAGCACCAGGGTGGCTCCGGCGTGGAGGAGCTGGGCCCACACATTCAGGTTCCCGGTAAAGCTCATGCTGCCTTCCGCAAAGCCCAGGGTATCCCGGTCCACCTGGAATTTCCGGTCCTGTTCCGGAAAGAAATCCCCCCAGCTTCCGTAGGTCCGGAACATCAGCTTGGGAAGACCGGTAGAGCCGCTGCTCAGGACTCCCATGCACCACTCCGGTGCCGGCACCGGTGCGTCCCCACAGCCGGGCCACAGGGTCCCGTCATCGATCCAGCCGATCTGCCGCACCCGGGCCAGTTCCTCCGCTCCTTCCGGGGACAGATCCGGATGTCCCAGCACCGGCACCCAGCCCGCCTGTTCCGCCCCCAGAAAGGCGGCCAGCTGGTCCGCCGGTTCCTGACGGACGATCAGCACCGTCTGCCGGGGGATTCCCAGCCCTTCCAGTTTTTTCCCATATGCCCGGGCCAGGGCGGCCATCCGGCCATAGGTCAGGGTCCGTCCCTCTTCCACCAGACAGGGTTTGTCCGGCTGGATCCGGGCCCATTGTTCCAGTATTTTTGCATAATCCATTTTTTCTTCTTTCTGCTACAGCGTTTCCAGGAGCACCCCGGCTCCCGTTCCCCCGGCACCGGCAATGGCGCACAGGGCTTTCTTTCCTTCCTGGCCCTCCAGGGCTGCCAGGGCATGGAGCACCAGCACGGCTCCGCTGCACCCATAGGGATGGCCGTAGGCCAGAGCACCCCCCAAGGGCAGGTACCGGTCCGTACAGGTGGGGTACTGCCGGGCAAACAGAGCGGAGATCACGGCAAAGGCTTCATTGTATTCAAAATCATCGATGGCCTCCACCGGCAGGCCGGTTTCTTCCAGCAGCTTTTCCCCCACTGCCAGGGCTCCCAGGGGACTGAACCGGGGATCCACCCCTGCCGCCGTGCAGTGGAGGATCCGGGCCAGAGGGCGCACCGGCTTTCCTGCCCGGCGCCACTCCGCCAGTTTTTCTCCGGAGGCCAGCACCAGGAACGCCGCCCCATCCTGGGTCAGGCAGGCATTGGCCGCGGTCAGGGTGGGGGTGCCGTCCCCCGCCAGTTTCGCTTCTTCCGGGGTCAGCAGGATTTCCGTTTCCTCCCAGGTGAACAGGGTGGGCATCCGCCGGGCCAGCCGTCCGTTCATCCGGGGCCGGATGCTTTCATCCCGGGTACTGCCGAACAGGGACACCACCCAGGGTTCCAGCCGTCCTTCCTCCCAGGCTTCCGCCGCCTTCCGGTGGCTGCGTACCGCCCACCGGTCCAGTTCCTCCCGGGAAACCCCGTACACCTGGGCCGTCCGTTCCGCTCCCTCCAGCATGGTCCGGGGGCTGTCCGTATCAGGCGAGAACTGGGCCGTCATATAGCCTTCCGGTGTATACCGCGCGTCCCAGGGCTGGTACACCCGCCGGGGCTGCATAGAGGACGATTCCACACCCCCCGCCAGCACCACGTCCAGCGGCCCGCCGCGGATCTGGCCGTACCCCAGGGAAAGCGCTGCCAGAGCCGAGGCGCACTGCATATCCACGGTCAGAGCCGGGGTACTTACTGGAAACCCGGCCTCCAGGGCCATGAGCCGGGTCAGGTTGCCGCCACTGCCCACGGCGTTGCCTCCAATGACCAGCTGAGCCTCCCTGGCCACCGGCACCTGGACGCAAAGCTGCCGGAGAAGGGCAGCGCCCAGCTTCTCCGGCGGAACTTCCTTAAATATGCCATTCTGTAATCCCAGGTGGCTGCGCAGCCCGGCCACCAGATAGACGTCACGGCCCTCCATATCAGAACCCGTACCGCTGCAGCCGGTTGGCCAGGAACGCAGCCAGTACCACCTTCAGGGTATCCCCGATCAGGAAGGGGAACACGGCCATGACCAGAGTCTTCCACACGCCCACTTTGGCCACCGCGTACATGCTGATGCAGCCGCCGATGTAGATGATGGGCATGCCCACGCAGATGCCGATGGCTACCAGTTTCTTGAAGGAACGGCTGTTGCCCCGCACAGCGCTCATGGCGATGGCCGCCACCAGAAAGCCCAGGTTAAAGCCCCCGGTAGGCCCGATCAATTTGATCAGCCCGGACGTACCGCCCACGAACACCGGCACCCCCACAGCCCCCAGCAGCAGGTAGATGCCCAGGATGATCCCTGCCTGTTTTGGTTTCATGACAAAGGCCACCAGGTTCACCATGATGGTCAGTGCCGTCACCATGGCCGGTGTAAAAGGCAGCGGAAAAGAAATGTACGCCGAGACGGCCAGCAGCGCGACACAGACCGCACTGGCCGTCATCACCCGTACCTGTTCCCGCTGGCCGGTCACTGCGGCCGCAGATGGATGCAAATTCTCTCTCATTTCGCTCATTCTTTTCTTCCTCCCTGATATAGATCATGTTTCCCGCATGAACGGGAACGTAAAAGGCCATATGGAACCGCTCCGGTTCTCCCAGCTGTTCGAACAGGCTCCGCCACAGCAATAACCCCTGGACCACCGGATCCACACCCAGATGGATAGGATTCGTGTCTCCGGTAACCCGGGCAAAGGCCCGCAGTTCCTCCGACGAAAAACTCCGCCAGGGGGTATAGCCTTCCAGGCTTCCATCTTCCGCTTTTTGTAAACCTATTTTTTCACTATGGTTTACCTTTTGGGCAAAAAAGAGCAGCTCCGCCTGGAGCCAGCCCACCTGTTCACCCCGTTCCCAGCCTTCCACCAGCAGCTGCTGGTAATTCTTCCGCTGCCGCCGGCACCGGGCTGTGAACCGGGTTTCCGGTCCTGCCGGCTGGAAGCGCCGGTAATGGAGCCGGCCGATATAGCTGTTGTCGTAAGCGGGACCCTGGAACGCACCCAGGCCCCTGATGTAACCATCCATGTTTTCTCTCATAATACGTATAAGCGTAGCAGATTTTTGCTTTCTGTTCAACTATTTTCGCAAGCAGGTTAACGCAAATGGTTCCTTATTTTCTCCCTATCTTTCCGGTCAGGCAGCCTGCCGACGTTCCGGAAATTGTATAATCAAGGCATCTGAACAAAGAGGAGGCCTTTCCATGAAAATCAATGCCCGTTATGTGAACCAAGAATGGGCCGGTGGGTGCAAAAGTGCGTGGAAACACCCTTTCTTTCCCGGTAACTATGGTATCATAGAGAAAATACGGCACGGCAGGAGGGATGGTCATGAACCAGAAACAGCTGCAATATTTTCTCGATTGCTGCGAAACAAAAAACATGCAAAAGACGGCGGACCGGCTTTTTGTCTCCCGTCAGGGCGTCAGTAAAATGATCCGGGACCTGGAAACCGAATTGGGGACACCGCTGTTCCACCGCTCCCAAAAGGGGCTGGAACCTACGGATTTTGCGTTTTCTCTGATTCCCCATGCCCGGAACCTGCTGGACGAATACGCGTGCATCACCGGCATGAACACCCTGGCCGGCCAGAAGCAGAACGTGGTCACCCTGTATGCACTGGACCATGTCCTGGAATACCTGTCTGCGGATTTCCTGCGGGATTTCCAGAAAGCGTTCCCCCATACGATCCTGAGTACGGTGGAAAGTACGGATACAGGAGCGCTCAACGGCCTGCTTGCGCAGGAAGCCGATTTCGCCATCACCACCGGTCCCATCGACAGCACCCGTTTTACCGCTGGCCCTCTGTTCTATTCCCGTTTCTGCTTCCGCATGGCCGCCGATCATCCGCTGGCACGCAAAGAAAAACTGACCTACCAGGATCTGGCAGGTCAGAAAATCATCAGCAAGGGGCGGGCGTACCGCTGTTTCCGCACCCATATGGATGAAAAGATTCTGGGTGCCGGCATCGCCGTGGATATTTTTGCCGAAACGTCGGATGAAACCATCGCTCTGGACCTGATCCGGAAGGAAGGGGTCATCTCCATCGGTTACGACTATATGGATTTGCTGCATCCCGCCCCGGACATCGCCGTCCGTCCCCTGGACGCTTCCGAATCGGGCTCGGAGCTCTATCTGGTCACCTTGAAGAATACCCTGCCCCGGAAAAGCGCCCGCCAGTTCCGGCAATTTCTGCTGGACTGGATCCCAGCCCATGGCAAAGATCAGATTGCCTGGCCAGGAGCTCAATATTCTACAGTCTCACCGTCTTCCGGCATATCGTAATCGGTGATGCCCCGCTTCTGCAGACGGCCGCGCATTTCCATACGGGTAATGGAAGCATGGGACACATTGTCAAAGTGCGTGAGGAAGAGCTTCGCTTCCGGCAGAGTCTGGTGGACGCAATCCACATCTTCGTCATCCATGATCAGACGGCCGAAGCCCACCAGTTCCGCGGCACAGGCGTTCAGCGTCACCACATCGGGCTTGTATTGGAGCAGCGTATCCTGGACGCCCTGATACCAGACCGTATCCCCGGTAACGTACAGTTTCTTTTCGCCGGCTGCCTCGAAAACCACCCCGCAGGCTTCACAGGATGCCTTGACCAGACCGTGACGGGCCGGAGCGCGATGCAGCGTCACGTTCCCGAAAGAGACGCCTTCTGCCGTCAGCAGACGGACATCCGTAAAGCCGGATTTCCGCAGGACCGCCGCATCGGCTTCATCCTGGGTGAAGATCGGCAGACTGTGGTCCAGAGGAGCACCGATGGTCCCCTGGGCCATATCCATGTCGATGTGATCGGGATGGATATGGGTCAGGATATAGGCGTCCACGCCGGCCAGGATGGATTCCACTGATTCCGGCAGACCGAATAACGGCATAGGGATCTGCTCCTTCACCGGATCCGGCACCGTAAACGGATGGCCGGGAATGGTAGCAACCGTGCCAATGCCATACTGCGGCGCCAGCCAGGGGTCAAGCAGGAATGTTTTGTCCCCGAATTGGATCTTATTGGTTGCGTTGCGGATCTGTTCGATTTTCATATGATCTACCTCCTAAAATGCCTTCTCAAGGCAACTTGCTCTTTGGTTCGTTTCGTTGTGTTCATTATACAGGGAGAGGCGCTGGCAGGAAAAGAACAGAAATCCATGCAGTCCGCGACCATTTGATTGTCAGTACATATTTTTCACAAATTCTTGAATTTACCCTAGTAAAGTTCTATAATTTGTTCATATCTTCATAATCCATTTTATACAAGGGGGAGATTTGTATGACAGCCGCAAACGGCAAATCCCGGTCCACACTGGCCAACTACCGGGATCCCATCATCCTGATCACGTTCTGCGTCCTGGGCGCCATCCTGGGACTGCAACTGGGGCCCAAGGCCGCGTTCCTGAAGCCCATCGGCCAGATTTTCCTGAACTTATTGTTCTGCCTCATCGTTCCTCTGATTTTCTTCTCCATCGCCGGTTCCATCGCCAACACCAAGGATACCGGGAAAGTGGGGAAGATGATCGGCTACACCCTGATCATCTTCATCATCACGGCCACCATCTCCGGTGGCCTGATCCTGCTGGTGACCCACTTCACCGGAGTGCCCACATCCTTTAGTGTGCCCACAGCTGCCGCCGGTGCCGCCGCCGGGAAACCGGTGACCATCGCGGACCAGATCGTCAACACCCTGACGGTGGGCGACCTGCCGCTCCTGATTTCCCGTTTCCACGTGCTGCCGCTCATCATCCTGACCATCTTCTTCGGCATCTGCGTTTCCATGATCGGGGAAGCGGCCAAACCGGTGGTGGACTGGATGAACGCCATGAGCCTGGTGTGCTACAAGATGGTGGCCGTGCTCATGAAAGCCGCCCCCATCGGCTTGGGCGCCTACTTCGCCGATTTGACCGGCACCTACGGCGTGGACCTGCTGAAGACGTACGGAAGCGCCATGGCCGTGTTCTACACCGTGGTGTTCGTCTACTTCTTCGTGTTCCTGGGCTTCTACGCCTGGCTGGCCGCCGGCAGCTGGGGCGTTCGGAACTACTTCAAGGTCATCCTGGCTCCGGCCCTGACCGCCCTGGGTACCCGTTCCTCCGCCGCCACCATCCCGCTGCAGATGGAAGCCTGCGACAAGCTGGGCGTGCCCCGGGAGATTTCTTCCGTGGTGGTTTCCATGGGTGCCACCTGCCACATGGACGGTGCCTGCATCGCCGTGGTGTACTCTGAAGTGCTGGCCACGGCTCTGTTCGGCCATCCTCTGGCCGGTTTCGACTTCATCCTGGCCCTGTTCCTGGGCGTGTGCGCATCCGTAGCCACCTCCTCCGTACCCGGTGGTGGTGCAGCTGGTGAAACCATGATCGTCTCCGTGTTCCACCTGCCGGAAAGCGCGTTCCCCATCCTGCTCATGGTCATCGAGCTGTTTGACCCCGGGTGCACCCTGCTGAACTCCTGCGGCGATACGGTGGTGTCCATGATGATCAGCCGCATTTTCTACGGCAAAGACTGGTATAAAAAGAATCTCAACGGAAATCTGCCCGGAAAGGAAGCTCTCGTCCATGAAAATTGATGCCCGCTATCTGCTGGAAGAACCGGAACTGGGTGACGCCGCCCTGCCCGATTCCCTGGAACTGGACCTGCCCATCGACGGCGACCGGATCCTGGGCGAAGTCTATCTGCCCGCCGGGGTCTACGAAGGCCCCCATCCCACGGTGATTTTGTGCCACGGGATTCCCGGCACCAACAACAACGACGATGTAGCCCAGTGTCTGCGCCGGATGGGCTGTGTGGTGATCCGTCCCTACCACCGGGGCGCCTGGGGCAGCAAGGGGATCTACTCTTTTTCCCACTGCATCGAGGACGCCATTGCCCTGGCCCGCTGGACCCGGGAAGAGGTGGCGAAAGCCTATGACATCGACCCGAAGAACATCTTCCTGGCCGGCCATTCCAACGGGGGCAACACGGTACTGAACGCTGCCCGCTACCTGCCGTTCCTGCGGGGCGTCATCGCCTTCTGTCCCTACGACCACCAGGCCGGGCTGGAGCACATCCCCCACCAGGACCTGAAGACTGCCTTCGAGGAAGCCGCCGCTGTGCTCCATGTGGGCCGGTTCGAAGACCTGTGGCAGGACAGTGTGGAGCACGCCAGCGAATGGAGCTTTACCGCCAATGCCCACCGGTTCCAGGACCGGAACCTGCTGCTCATCGGCGGCCGCCGGGACACGGTGGCTCCGCCGGAATGGATGATCGAGCCCCTGTGGCAAGAGCTGGAAGCCATGCCCACCCAAAGCCATCATAAAAAAGTGCTGCTGGATACCAACCACGGCCTGGACAACGCCCGTCTGGAGCTCATCCGGACCATGGGCCAATGGATCCAGGAAGTCGTGGTAGACTGATTCCGGGGCATCAAAAAAGAGTGCCGCGCTCATTGCGCAGCACTCTTTTTTTCGATCCACTCTTTCAGGACCACCGCATTGTTGTGTTCCGGATCTTTGGCACCATAGAGAAGCGTTACGTTGCCGGTCTCCAGGAACGATTTTATTTTTTCCAGAAAGGCACCACTTTCCGGACTCTTTTCCAGCTCGTCCTCATACTTCTGGGCGAAGGCCGGGAACTTTTCCGGATCATGGCCGAACGCCTTCCGCAGTTCATTCGTGGGAGCGATGGCTTTCTCCCAGGCGGTCAGCTCTGCCTTTTCCTTCTTGATGCCCCGGGGCCACAGCCGGTCCACCAGGACCCGGCTGCCGTCCGTTTCTTCCGGAGCTTCATAAATCCGTTTCACTTGCAGCTTTCCCATGGAAAAGCCTTCTTTCTGTTATTTCGCCTGCCGTTTTTCCTTTTCGGCCACCTGTTCACAGGCCGTCAGAGGGTAGCGGTCGGAATTGTGATGGAACTCGATGCAGGGTTCACAGTCCTTATACCGGGGGCAGTCGAAATTCTTGCACGGGCAGGTGTCCGGATCGTACAGTTTAATCATATTAGGCACCGAAGAACAGTTTCATGTCGTCTTCCACCGTGCCGATACCAGCGATGCCGAAGTTCTTCACCAGGACGTTGGCCACGTTCGGGCTCAGGAAGGCAGGCAGGGTGGGTCCCAGATGGATGTTCTTCACACCCAGGTACAGCAGGGCCAGCAGCACGATGACAGCTTTCTGTTCGTACCAGGCAATGTTGAATACCAGAGGCAGGTCGTTGATGTCTTTCAGACCGAAGACCTCCTTCAGTTTCAGAGCGATCAAAGCCAGGGAGTAAGAGTCATTGCACTGACCGGCATCCAGTACCCGGGGAATGCCGCCGATATCGCCCAGATTCAGTTTGTTGTATTTGTACTTGGCGCAGCCGGCGGTGAGGATCACCGTATCTTTCGGCAGAGCCTTGGCAAATTCGGTATAGTATTCACGGCTCTTCATCCGGCCGTCGCAGCCGGCCATGACCACGAACTTCTTGATGGCGCCGGATTTCACCGCATCCACCACTTTGTCAGCCAGGGCAAAGACCTGTTCATGGGCAAAACCGCCAACGATGGAACCCGTTTCGATTTCGGTGGGAGCCGGGCAGGTTTTGGCCTGGGCGATCAGTTCGCTGAAGTCCTTGTGGCCGTTTTCGTCCGCATCAATGTGACGGCAGCCGGGGAAGCCGGTGGCACCGGTGGTCCACAGACGGCCCTTGTAGCTGTCTTTGGGAGGAACGATGCAGTTGGTGGTCATCAGGATGGGCCCGTTGAAGCTTTCGAATTCTTCCTTCTGTTTCCACCAGGCGTTGCCATAGTTGCCGGCAAAGTTCTTGTATTTCTTGAAGAACGGATAGTAATGGGCAGGCAGCATTTCAGAATGGGTGTATACATCCACGCCGGTGCCTTCGGTCTGATCCAGCAGCATTTCCAGGTCTTTCAGGTCATGGCCGGAGATCAGGATGCCCGGGTTCTTCCGTACGCCGATGTCCACGGTGGTGATTTCCGGATTGCCGTAAGCGGTGGTGTTGGCCTTGTCCAGCAGAGCCATGCCCTGTACGCCGTATTTCCCGGTTTCCAGAGTCAGAGCCACCAGGTCATCCACGCTCTTGCTGTCGTCCAGGGTGGCAGCCAGTGCCTTCTGGATGAAAGCGTCCACTTCTTCGTCGTCCTGGGCCAGCACATTGGCGTGCTTGCTGTAGGCGGACAGGCCTTTCAGGCCGTAGGTGATCAGTTCCCGCAGGGAACGGATGTCTTCGTTTTCGGTTGCCAGGACACCAACGGTTTTGGCTTTGGCATCGAATTCGCTTTCGCTGCCGTTCCACAGGGCAGCTTCCGGCAGGCTGGAGGTATCAGCCAGCTGGGTCAGCAGATCAGCCTTCACAGCCAGGGTTTCTTTGATCCGGGCAATGATGGATTCCCGGTCGAAGTTGGCGTTGGTGATGGTGGTGAACAGGTTCACGGTCACCAGATGGTTCACGTTGCGGCTGACGGATTTCCCGGCGGCCCGCAGAGCGGTGGTCACAGCGGACAGGCCTTTGGTGGCATAGATCAGCAGATCCTGCATGGCGGCCACTTCCGGTTTCTTGCCGCAGACACCCATCACCGTGCAGCCTTTGCAGCCGGCGGTTTCCTGACACTGATAACAGAACATCTTGTTTTCCATTTGTATAACTCCCCTTTTCTGATTGAAACTCTCGCAGGTTGTTTTCTTCACTCGATGGCTCTATTATAGTCCGGTATAAAAAAACAATCCGTTGTTTGAACAACATACTTAAAAAATTACGGAGCAGCGGGGAAACCGCATTTCCGGCTGCTGCCCCTTTACCCCAGTGCCACGTCCAGGGTCATCATCACGGTGAACCCCAGGGCAAAGGTGAGCACGCCGATGTTGGAATGTTCTCCTTCGGACATTTCCGGGATCATTTCCTCCACCACCACATAGAGCATGGCCCCTGCGGCAAAGCTGAGGAAATAGGGCAGCAGGTGCCCGATGATGCTGGAGGCCAGGATGGTCCCCAGGGCCGCAAGGGGTTCCACGATGCCGGACAGTACCCCGCCGGCAAAAGCCTTGTGCCGGTTCATCCCCGCCGCCCGGAGGGGCAGGGAAATGATGGCCCCTTCCGGAAAATTCTGGATGGCGATCCCCAGGGACAGGGCAATGGCACTGCCCAGGGAAATGGAACCCGGATCCGTGACGAACCCGGCGTAGATCATCCCCACCGCCATCCCTTCCGGGATGTTGTGGAGGGTCACCGCCAGCAGCATCATGGTGGTCCGGCCCAGATGGCTCCGAGGCCCTTCCGGTTCATCGGTGTTCATGTGGAGATGGGGGATCGCCACATCCAGCAGCAGCAGGAACAGGATTCCGGCCCAGAATCCCACCACCGCCGGCACAAAGGCGAAATGCCCCAGGGCCGCACTTTCTTCCAGGGCCGGGATCAAAAGGCTCCAGATAGAGGCCGCCACCATGACCCCGGCGGCAAAACCGGTCAGTCCCCGCTGGACATTCCGGTGGAGCTGTTCTTTCATAAAATAGACACAACCGGCTCCCAGGCTGGTCCCAAGAAAGGGAATCAGGATCCCCTTCCAGACATCTGCACTGATCAATGGGTCACCTCCTTTTTAGTGAGTCCCAAAGAACTCAAATGAGTTCCTTGCCCTCCATGGTCATGGCCAGGTTGCTGAGGGCGTACTGGATCTCTTTTTCCGGATGGACCGCCAGGGCCACATCGGTGGTTTCCACCTTCCGGAGCTTCTTCTTCATGTATTTCCCCGTATCCTTCCGGTACAGGTACATGTCCGCCCCGGAAATCACCCGCAGCAGGGTATCCGGTCCGTCGTCATCCCAGCCGCCGTAGAACAGGGGCTGGATGTAGAATTCGTCCATGGCCCGGACCACCAGGATCCCCACCACATCGGCGCCGGTCCGGTCCGCGATTTTCTCCATCACCTCCTTTTCGATGGGATATCCGTCTCCCCCGAACTGGGTCAGTACTTCGTTGGCCCCTTCCGCCGCCTGGGGATCGGGCAGGAAGGCGAACTGGGACCGGGGATAGGCCTGGCGCACCTGGCGCTTCCACACTTCCTTCATGGAAGCCGTGGCTTCTCCCGTATGGTCATAGACCACAAAGGCGATGGTTTTCCGGGCCAGAGGGTCCCTTCCCGCCGTCTCCGCTGCTTCCGCCGGCACCAGCAGGAACAGTCCTCCCAGGAGGAAACACAGGGTCAGCAGCAGGTTTCTTATCTTTTTCATTTCAATACACCTCCTGGGCTTTTCCCCGGGTCAGTTCCAGCCCCAGATGGCGGGCCAGGATCTGTCCCCCATCACCATAGGTATCCATGGGCTGCAGGGCCCCCGGTCTGACTCCGGGACCGAAGAACAGCATGGGCACGTGTTCCCGGGTATGATCCGTTCCCTTCCAGGTGGGATCGCAGCCATGATCCGCGGTGACCAGCACCAGATCTCCGGGCTGGAGCCGGGCCGCCAGTTCCGGCAGTCTCCGGTCGATGGTCATGAGCCCTTCCCCGTAGCCTTTGGCATCCCGCCGGTGGCCGTAGGTGGAATCGAAATCCACAAAGTTGGTGAAAATCAGGCTCCCGTCCCCGGCAGCCTCCAGTGCCTCCAGGGTGGCATCGAAAAGCGCATCCAGACCGGTGGCATGCCAGGCCCGGGTAATACCCCGGTGAGCGAAGATATCGGCGATTTTCCCCACTGCATAGACCCCTCCGGCCTTTTCATACACCTCATCCAGCAGGGTCTTTTCCGGGGCCGGCACCGCATAATCGTGCCGGTTGCCGGTGCGGGTGAATTCCCCGGCCTTTTCTCCCACAAAGGGGCGGGCGATGACCCGGGCAATGTGGTAGGGCTGGACCAGTTTGTAGGCGATTTCACAGAGTTTGTACAGGTTCTCCAGGCCGAAGGTCTTTTCATGGGCGGCAATCTGGAGCACCGAATCCGCCGACGTATACACAATGGGCTTGCCGGTGCGCATGTGTTCCTCCCCCAGTTCCTGGATGATCACCGTGCCGGAGGCATGCTTTTCTCCCAGCACTCCGGGGAGATGGCCTTCCCGGATCAGCCCGTCGATGATGTCCGGGGGAAAACAGTGGGGTTTGTCCGGGAAATAGCCCCAGTCGAACATCACCGGCACCCCGGTCAGTTCCCAGTGGCCACTGAGGGTATCCTTGCCGCTGCTCACTTCCCGGGCATAGGTGTAAGCCCCTTCCAGGGGCTCCGCGGCCCCGATGGATACCGCCAGTTTCTGTCCGGTACTCATTTCATGGGCCCGTTCCAGCCCGTACCTGGCCAGATTGGGCAGGGCCAGCAGCGGGGCGGACGGGTCCTTGGCCCGTTCTTCCCCGAACCAGCGGGCAATGTGCCCCAGGGTATCCGCTCCCTGGTCTCCGAACCGGCCGGCGTCTTCCGCGCCGCCGATGCCAAAAGAATCCATCATCAGGATGATGCTGCGTTTCATTTTTTTCCCTCCCTTGCCAGCAATTCGTTCAATGCCCGGCGGACAATGGTCTGGAACCGGTTCTCCGCCAGCCGGTAGATTTCCGGCGAGGCAATGCTTTCACTTTCCGTCCGTTTGGCCACCACTCCGCACAGGCTGGCTGCCTGCAGCCCCAGGGCCTGGGCGGTGACGAACACGGTGGCTGTTTCCATTTCATAGTTGGTGACGCCCAGCTGCTGCCATTCCTTCATGCTCCCCTGGAACCGGCGGAGCACATAGCCGGTAAAGCTGTCATACCGTTCCTGGCCGGGCCAGAACGTATCGGAACTGCAGCAGATGCCCACCTGATGGGGCACACTTTCCACCAGGGCCGCATAGGCCAGCAGCTGGGTCAGCTCAAAATCCGCCACTGCCGGGAATTCCAGGGGGGCATAGTGGGCACTGGTGCCCTCCAGCCGTACGGCGGCCTTGATGATCACCACATCCCCCAGTTCCAGCCCTTCCTGGATGGAACCGGTGGTCCCCACCCGGATCACCCGTTTGATGCCCAGCCGGGCCAGTTCTTCCAGGCAGATGGCGGTGGAAGGGCCGCCCATGCCGGTGGAGCACACCAGTACCGGCCGGTTCTGGACCTGGGTCAGGCAGCTGGTGTATTCCCGGTGGCTGGTGAGATCCACCGTGGGACCCATGGCTTCCGCCAGGGACCGGACCCGGCCGGGATCTCCCGGCAGCAGGGCCGTATCCGCCCCCATCAGCATTTCCCGGGACAGCTGGGTGTGGTACATCACTTCATGAGGTTCCGCATAATGATGATCCATGGTATCACTTCCTGTTACAGTGCTCTTTTCTCCTATTATACGAAAGAGCAGGACCCCTGTTCAAGGTCCCGCTCCCCCGTTTTTCAGCCCTCAGGCCTTTCCTTCTTCCTTTTCCATGGTTTCCCGTACGCTTTCTTCACAGGACCGCATGGCCAGGATGCTCTGTTCAAAAAGTTTGTTCAGATCCCAGCCCAGCAGGTCCGCCCCCTGCTGGATCACGTCCCGGCTGCAGCCGGCGGCAAAGTGTTTGTCCTTGAACTTCTTCTTCAGGGATTTCACTTCCATATCCTGGACGCTTTTGCTGGGCCGCATAAGGGCCGCCGCCCCGATGAGCCCGGACAGTTCGTCCACCGCATAGAGGACCTTTTCCATTTCCTCTTTGGGTTCCACATCGCTGCACCGGGGCCAGCCGTGACTGGCCACCGCATGGATCAGCCGGTCGTCCCATCCCTTTTCCTTCAGGATCTCCGCTTCCTTCCGGCAGTGCTGTTCCGGATACTTTTCAAAGTCCAGATCGTGTAGCAGCCCCACCAGGCCCCAGAAATCCTCTTCCTCTCCATAGCCCAGTTCCCGGGCAAAATAGCGCAGGCAGCCTTCCACCGTCAGCCCATGCTGGAGATGGAAGGGTTCCTGGTTGTATTCCTTCAGCAGTTCCCATGCTTCTTCTCTTGTATTCGGCATTTCTGTCTCTCCTTCCCGTGTCATTATCCCCAGTATACCACAAGGAAATCAGAAGGAGAAACAAATCTTTTCAAAAGAAGCACATTTTTTGCACAAAATCGTTCAAACTGTGCATTTCCATACACCGGTTCCCCCACTATAATAGAGGGCTGTAAGGAGTTGATACCCATGCAGGAACAACAAATCAAAAAACTGACCCTGGCAGGGATGTTCGCCGCTCTGGCCTTCGCCTGCTTTTCCTATCTCCGGATCGAAATCCCCATGGGCCTGGGGCTCACCGGGAAAATCTATGTAGGCCACGCCTTCATCCTGCTGTCCGCCCTGGTGCTGGGAGCAAAATACGGAGCCCTTTCCGGGGCCATCGGCCTGGCCCTGGCAGATCTGCTGGCCGGATACACCACCTCCGCGCCCCCCACCTTCCTGGCCAAGTTCCTCCTGGGCTGGTCCACCGCCTGGGCCGCTCAGCACCTGTGCCATCTGGACCGGCAGACCGATGACAGAGCCCGGCTCCGGGCCGCAGCCCTGGCGGCCGTTTTCGGTTCCGTGGTCAACGTGGTCACCGAACCCCTGATCCGGTTCAGCTTCAAGTTCTTCATCCTGGGGATGCCCCGGCAGATTGCCTACATAAGCGCCCTCAACTGCGCCGTAAGCATGGCCGTAAGCAATGTGGTGTCCGTGGTGCTGACGGTGATCCTGTACAAGGTTGCAGAAAAAAGCATCCGGATATAAAAAAGGGGATGTGAAAAAATGATTTTCACATCCCCGTCACTAGTCTCTAGTCACTAGTCTCCAGCCGATGGAAGCCAGCTTACGCTGGCAAATTTAAGGCGCTGTGAATGATTTTTTCACAGCGCCTTTTTGTCTTACTTTGCGTAATCCACCGCTCTGGTTTCCCGTACGATGACCACTTTGATCTGTCCCGGATATTCCATATCCTCTTCGATCTTCTTGGCCACATCGTGGGCCAGGATGGTGGCGGCATCGTCGTCCACCTTTTCCGGTTTCACCATGATCCGGATTTCCCGACCGGCCTGGACGGCATAGCATTTTTCCACGCCGTCGAAGGATTCGGCAATTTCTTCCAATCGTGTCAGCCGTTTCAGATACGTTTCCAGGGTTTCCCGACGGGCTCCCGGACGGGCAGCCGAAATGGCGTCGGCGGCAGAAACCAGCACGGCCTGGACGGACGTGGGTTCGCAGTCCCCGTGGTGGGACATGATGGTGTTGATCACGATATCGGATTCGTGATACCGTTTGGCCACTTCCGCCCCCAGGTCCACATGGGACCCTTCCACTTCGTGGTCCACGGCCTTGCCGATGTCGTGGAGCAGCCCGGCCCGCTTGGCCGAGTTCACGTCCACGCCCAGTTCGGCGGCCATCAGGCCGGCCAGATGAGCCACTTCCGTGGAATGCTTCAGCACATTCTGCCCGTAGCTGGTCCGGTATTTCAGCCGGCCCAGCAGCTTGATCAGTTCCGGATGGATGCCATGGACACCCACCTCGAAGGTGGCCTGTTCCCCGGCTTCCTTAATCTTCTGATCCAGTTCCTTCTGGGCTTTTTCCACCATTTCCTCGATCCGGGCCGGATGGATCCGGCCGTCGTTGATCAGCTTCTCCAGGGCGATCCGGGCCACTTCCCGGCGCACAGGGTCGAAGCCGGAAATGATCACCGCTTCCGGCGTATCGTCGATGATCAGGTCGATACCGGTCAGGGTCTCCAGGGTCCGGATGTTCCGGCCTTCCCGGCCGATGATCCGGCCCTTCATTTCATCGTTGGGCAGGGGCACTACCGTAACCGTGGTTTCCGCCACCTGATCCGCCGCACACCGCTGGATGGCCAGGGAGATGATTTCCCGGGCCTTCTGGTCCGCGGTATCCTTGGCTTCCTGTTCCATTTCCTTGATCAGGCGGGCTTTGTCATGTTTGACTTCTTCCCGCACATTGTCCAGCAATTCCTGTTTGGCTTCTTCGCTGGTGAGCCCGGAAATCCGTTCCAGTTCCACCATCTGCTGGTCATACAGGGCATCGACTTTGGCCTGGGCTTCCCGCAGGCGGTTGCTTTGTTCCAGAAGTTTTTCTTCCTTCTTTTCATAAGCATCCATCTTTTTGTCGACGTTTTCTTCCTTCTGGACCAGACGCCGTTCATTTTTGCTGAGCTCTGCTCTTCTTTCCTTGTTTTCCCGTTCCATTTCGGACCGGAGACGGTGGATTTCTTCCTTGGCTTCCAGCAGCGCTTCCTTCTTTTTGGCATCGCCTGCTTTTTTGGCTTCTTCCAGGATCTGTTTGGCAGTCTCTTCTGCGGAACCGATTTTGCCTTCTGCTACGTTTTTACGAGCCAGATATCCGCCTCCAACGCCTAATAAACAAAGGACTACAGCAATAACTACACTCATGGGATCTATGATGAGCACCTCCTCTTTTGCGTATTTTTCATCAAACCCTACTCATACAATAAATAAGGCAACCCGAGGTCGCCTTAACACCCAATGAACACGATTGGACAGAAATATTTTATAGTATTTTCACAGAGGTGTCAATAAAAAGGGGCTGTTGCCTGGGCAACAGTCCCTTTTTAGTCTCTAGTCACTAGTCACTAGTCTCTAGTCTCTAGCCAGTGGAGAGAACCCGGCCTCGGGTTCCTGGGATTCCATTGAAAAATCGTCCAATGCAACGGCTATGGCGCCGCTGCCGAAGCCCCGGCTGGCCAGCATCCTTGCCAGAGCGGCCTTGGCTTTCCGGTGATCTTCCGGATATTTCCGCCGGATTTTTTCCCCCTGGGCTTCCGCCAGGGCCAGGGCCCGCTGGGTTTCTTCCTCTTCCGTCACGTCTCCCAGCGCGTCCCGGGCCTCTTCCCCGGACAGGCACCGCCGGGTAAGCATCAGCCGCAGGTACTGCTTCCCGTAAAACTTTTTCCGGCGCCAGGCGTCCAGCACCGAATGGGCACAGCGAAAATCATCCACAAAATGATGGTCCGCCAGCTTCTGGATCACCTGGTCCTGGAGTTCTTCCGGGCAGCCCCGTTCCCCCAGCTTCTGCCGCAGTTCCCGGGTGCTGTGGTCCCGGAGGGCCAGTTTGTCCAGGCAGTAATTGTAGGCTTCCGCATGGGTGGTCAGGGATTTTTTGGATTTACTCCACATGGTCTCCATCCGTTTCCGGAGTCATCACCAGTCCGTCCGGTTCCTGGGCCGTTTCCTGGACCGGCACCGGTTTTCCGTCCGCCGGCAGGCCGGCAGCCGCCCGGATCCGGGCTTCCACTTCTGCGGCCATATCCGGATGTTCCTTCAGGAAGGTCTTGGTGTTTTCCCGTCCCTGACCGATCCGCTGGTCTCCGTAGGAATACCAGGCACCGCTCTTGTTCAGGATGTTGTACTGGACCCCCAGATCCACCAGACAGCCTTCGTGGGAAATCCCTTCCCCGTACATAATGTCGAATTCCGCCTGTTTGAAGGGAGGCGCCACCTTGTTCTTCACCACTTTCACCCGGGTGTGGTTCCCGATGATGTCGTTGCCGCTCTTCAGGCTTTCCACCCGGCGCACATCCATCCGGATGGTGGAGTAGAACTTCAGGGCACGGCCCCCGGTGGTCACTTCCGGATTTCCGAACATGACCCCTACTTTTTCACGGATCTGGTTGATGAACACCGTCGCCGTCCGGGATTTGGCAATGACCCCGGTGAGTTTCCGCAGGGCCTGGCTCATGAGCCGGGCCTGGAGGCCCACATGGGAATCCCCCATATCCCCTTCGATTTCCGCTTTGGGCACCAGGGCCGCCACCGAGTCGATGACGATGATGTCGATGGCACCGCTGCGCACCAGGGCGTCACAGATTTCCAGGGCCTGTTCCCCAGTATCCGGCTGGGAAATCAGCAGGTTGTCGATGTCCACTCCCAGGTGCCGGGCATATTCCGGATCCAGGGCGTGTTCCGCATCGATGAAAGCCGCATAGCCGCCCCGTTTCTGGGCTTCGGCGATCATGTGCAGGGCCACGGTGGTCTTCCCGGAAGATTCCGGTCCGTAGATCTCAATGATCCGGCCCCGGGGAATCCCCCCGACCCCCAGTGCAATATCCAGGGACAGGGCCCCGGTGGGAATGGTTTCAATATTCATTTTGGCGCTGGCGGCTCCCAGCTTCATGATGGATCCCTTGCCGAAATCCTTTTCGATCTGTTTCAGGGCCGCATCCAGCGCTTTATTTTTCTCCGCATCCAAACTCATGTTGTCATCTCCTTGTACCACAGTTGCTCTATCTAGTATATAAACATTTGTTCGTAAAGTCAAGCTTTTCTGGGGAGATCTTTCAGTTCCTGCTGGGTGAATACGTAGGATTTGTTGCAGTACTGGCAGTGGACTTCGGTCTGGGGATCCTGGAGGATCTCTTCAAAGTCTTTCTGAGGCAGACCGCAGAGCATCCCGGCCACCTTTTCCCGGCTGCAGCCGCAGTGGAAGGAAACAGGATGGGATTCCAGGATTTCCACCGGCAGCCCCTTGGCCACCTTCCGGATCATCCCTTCCGCATCCAGACCGGTCTGGAGCAGCTCCGTCACATAGGGCAGGGTCAGGATATTGTCTTCCAGGGTCTTGATGGTTTCTTCCGAAGCATCCGGCAGCAGCTGGACGAAGTACCCGCCGGAAACAGCCACGGACCCGTCTTTTTCAATGAGCACGCCCAGGGCCACACTGGAGGGAGTCTGTTCGGACACCGCCAGGTACCGGGTGAGATCCGCTGCGATTTCCCCGCTTTTCAGGGTGGAAACCCCGGTGAAAGGTTCTCCCTGGAGAGGGCACCGGGTCACGGTGACCACCCCATAGTGGCCCACGCCGCCGCCCACATCCAGCTTGCCGTTTTTCGGCGGCAGCATCACTTCCGGATGCATCACAAAGCCCCGGACCTGATAATCCCGGGCATCGGCCATCACCTGGCCCAGGGGGCCATCCCCCTTGAACCGGACCGTCACCGCTTCCCCGGCCTTCATGGTGGCGGCCAGCAGCAGGGCCCCGGCAGCGGTACGGCCCAGGGCCGCCGCTGCCAGAGGGGTACAGTGATGGATCTCGTTCATGTGCTGGGTCAGATGGGTGGTGGTCACGGCATAGATCCGGGCATCCCCGGCAGTGGCCTTGACTAACACGTCTTCCATAGGCACCTCTTACAGTTCCTTGGTCAGGTTGACCATTTCAATGACTGCCATGGCCGCATCGGAACCCTTGTTCCCGGCCTTGGTGCCGGCCCGTTCCACAGCCTGTTCGATGTTTTCAGTGGTCAGCACCCCGAAAGCCGTGGGGACTTCCGTTTCCATGTTCACCAGGGCCACCCCTTTGGACACTTCGTTGCACACATAGTCGTAATGGCTGGTGGCACCCCGGATCACGGCGCCCAGGCAGATGATACCGTCATATTTGCCGCTTTTGGCCATTTTCTTGGCAATCAGGGGGATTTCAAAGGCACCGGGCACCCAGGCCACGGTAATGTCATCCTCATTGGCCCCATGCCGGCGCAGGGTGTCTTCCGCCCCGCTGAGCAGTTTGCTGGTGATGAATTCGTTGAAACGGGACACCACGATCCCGATTTTCAGACCTTCCGCTAACAGTTGACCTTCCAGAATTTTCATTTTGCATCCTCCACATCTTCATGTAATTCGTGGCCCATCCGGACCTGTTTGGTAACCATGTACCGATGGTTGTAGCAATTGTCTTTCATAATGATGGGTACGGTTTCCGTAATGGTGATCCCATAACCGGAAAGCCCTGCCCGTTTGGCCGGGTTGTTGGTCATCAGCCGGATGCTGGTGAGCCCCAGATCCGCCAGGATCTGTGCCCCGATGCCGTAATCCCGCATATCCGGTTTGAAGCCCAGCTTCACATTGGCATCCACCGTATCCAGCCCCTGATCCTGGAGTTCATAGGCCCGGAGTTTGTTGGCCAGGCCAATGCCCCGGCCTTCCTGCTGCATGTACAGCACCACGCCGCAGCCTTCCTTTTCGATCATCTTCAGGCTGGTGGCCAGCTGATCCCCGCAGTCGCAGCGGAGGGACCCCAGGGCATCCCCGGTGAGGCATTCCGAATGGACCCGGACCAGCACATCCTTCTTGCCGGCCACATCCCCTTTGATGATGGCCACATGGCATTTGTCGTCCAGGTCGTTTTCGTAGCCGATGGCCCGGAAGGTGCCGTATTTGCTGGGCAGGGCCACATTGGCGATCCGGTGGACCATTTTTTCATTTTTCTTCCGGTAGGCGATGAGATCCGCCACGGTGATGAAGGTCAGGTTGAATTTCCTGGCGAATTCGATCAGCTCCGGAGTCCGGGCCATGGTACCGTCTGCGCTCATGATTTCACAGCAGATGCCCACCGGTTTCAGTCCGGCCAGCCGGCACAGGTCCGTAGTGGTTTCCGTGTGGCCGGTACGCCGGAGCACCCCGCCTTCCCGGCTGCGCAAAGGGAACACATGGCCGGGCCGGCGGAAATCTTCCGGTTTGGCGCTTTCGTCAGTGCATTTCTTGATGGTGTAGGCCCGTTCCACGGCAGAGATCCCGGTGGTGGTGTCCTTGTGGTCGATGGAAACGGTGAAGGCCGTTTCATGGTTGTCCGTGTTGTTGGCCACCATGGGTTCCATCTGGAGCCGGTCCAGGATGGCCCCGTCACAGGGCATGCAGATCAGGCCTTTGGCGTGGGTGGCCATGAAATTGATGTCGTCCGGAGTCACATACTCCGCACTCATGATCAGGTCCCCTTCGTTTTCCCGGTCGGGATCGTCGGTGACCAGGACCATTTTCCCGGCCCGGATGTCCGCAATGGCCTGTTCAATGGGGGCAAACTGAAATTTTTTATCCATGATTTTCTCTCCTTACATAAATCCATTTTCGAAAAGGGTGGCTTTGGTCAGCCCCCCGGATTTTCTGGTTTCCAGCATCCGTTCCACATATTTCCCCAGGATGTCCGTTTCCAGGTTCACCTTGTCTCCGGTCTTTTTGAAGCCCAGGGTGGTGAACTGGACGGTAAGAGGGATCAGGGAGACGGAAAAAGTGGTGTCCGTCACTTCCGTGATGGTCAGGCTGATGCCGTCGATGGCAATGGATCCCTTGGTGACCATGCCCCGGAGCAGCTCCGGGCTGCAGCTGATGGTGGTAACTTTGGCAATGCCTTCCGGGCGGATCTTCACAATGGTTCCCACCCCGTCCACATGGCCGCTGACAATGTGCCCATCCAGTCCGTCCCCTACATGGAGGGTCCGTTCCAGGTTGATCCGGTCCCCCTTCTTCAGGGAACCGATGGTGGTCCGCCGGGCGGTTTCCGGCATCACATCCACGGTGAAGCGCTGGCTGTCAAACTTCGTCACCGTCAGGCAGGCCCCGTTGCAGCAGACGCTTTCCCCGATTTTCAGCAGGGGCGGAATGGTCTGGGCGGCAATGGTGAGCCGGTAGGAATTCTGTTCCCGGCGCAGGTCCTCCACCTTGCCCAGTTCCGCAATGAGTCCCGTAAACATGGCCTCAGCTCCTTTCCAACAGGCCCGTGACCATCAGGTCCGTGCCGAAGGCTTCGTACTGAGGTTCCTGGAGGGTCACCTGCAGGTCCATGTTCCGGGCCCCCCGGCCCCCGATGGCACCCAGGTTCCGCTTGCCCCCGATCAGGCAGGGAGCGATAAAGGCATAGACCCGCTGGGCCAGCCTGCCGTCAAAGAAGGCACCATGGACCTGGCTGCCTCCTTCCACCAGCACGCTGGTCTTTTCCTGCTGTCCCAGTCTGTCCAGCAGGATGCCCAGATCCAGGGCCCCGTTCTTTTCCGGGATCTGCCATACGGTCACCTGGTCCAGGGCCTGGAAGGCTGCCGCTTTGTCCCGGTCCGCTTTCAAGGAGGTGACCAGGAGGGTCCTGGCTTCCCCGTCGGTGAACACCTTCCGGTCCATGGGCAGCTGACAGTGGCTGTCCAGGACGATCCGCAGGGGATTCTTTCCTTCCACCAGCCGGCAGGTCAGGGACGGATCGTCGTTGAGGACCGTGTTCTTTCCCACCAGGATGCAGTCGTAGATGCTCCGGAGCTTGTGGGCATAAGTCCGGGACTGCTCATTGGAGATCCATTTGGAATCTCCGGAGGCCGTGGCGATTTTCCCGTCCAGGGTCATGGCGTATTTCAGGGCCACAAAAGGACGGCCCGTCTTCATCCAGTGCATGAACACTTCGTTCTGCCGGTTGGCTTTGTCCGCCAGTACCCCCCGGACCACTTCCACCCCCGCTTCCTGGAGCCGGGCAAAGCCCCGTCCGGCCACTTTCGGGTTGGGATCGTCCGCCGCCGCCACCACTTTTTTGATGCCGGCCCGGATCAGGGCCTCACAGCAGGGGCCCGTACGGCCGTAATGGGAGCAGGGCTCCAGGGTCACATAGGCGGTGCAGCCTTCCACCTGGTTCCCGGCATCCGCCATGGCCATGATTTCCGCATGGGGCTGGCCGGCTTTGTGGTGGTAGCCTTTGCCAACGATCTGCCCTTCCGGGTTTACGATGACGCAGCCCACCAGAGGATTGGGACTGGTGCAGCCCCGGGCTTTTTCCGCCAGGTCCAGGGCCATCTGCATATATTCTTCGTCTGTCACTGTTTCACCCGCTTTCATGATTTGCCAAATACAAAGCCGTGCCATCCGGGGAGGATAGCACGGCAAATATACTTTTCCGAACCTGTCTTTTCTCATCCAGACTGTACTGTCGGTATCGGAATTTCACCGATTCGTGCCAAGGCTCGCGGACTTTACCGCCGGTAGGGAATCGCACCCCTCCCCAAAGACAAAACTTATGATGTTGTTCCGGAAATATTATATCATATCTGTATGGGATTGCAAGAAGCCAGATACGGTGCGGTGCGCCTTGAAAAGCTCATATCGAACCGCAGGGGCCGCAGGCCCGGCGGCCCGCTGGATGCACGGACAAGCAGCGGTTTGGCGGGCTGCCCGGCGTGCAGCCCCTACAGGATCGCAACGGGGTATCGGATTCCAGCCGTCCCGTTCTTCACTCTGCACTCTTCCCTTTTTCCTGCAATCAGAAGGAGTATTCCGCCCCTACGATGATCCGGCGTCCGGGCATGGGATAATTATCCTGCCCATTGACGACACCACCCTGTTCTGCGTAGGCCGCATTGTTCAGGTTGTAGAAATTGGCAAAGCCGGTCCAGTTCTGATCGAATTTGTACCGGGCAATGAAGTCCATGGTCAGGTACCGGTTTTCTCCGAATCCGGCGTCACTGTACAGATTTTTGCTCCGCCCTTTCTTGCTGAGTCCATTAGCTGCCCGTACCCGGAGGTTCAGGTTCCATTTGGTATCATGATACCGTACACCGGCCTGGTAGTAGTTAGGTGCGTAGTTGTCATCCCGGATATACCCTTCTGATTTACCTGTTACTCTCACATAGGTGTAAGAAGCATCCACATCCCACAGTTTGTTCAGCTTGTGAGTTACATTCAGAGACAGCCCCCGTTTCTTTTCCCGGTCGATATTTTCTGCATAGGAATCAGAAACCCAGAGAGAAACTGGGACTTTTCTCCAGTTAATGGCATTGTGGAGATTGCTGTAGAAGGCGCTGATACCCACATCTGTTTTGGAATCCGCCTTGAAGTTGTAGCCCAAAGTATACACATTCCCGGTTTCTGCCTTCAGGTTTTCATTACCTACATACTTGCCATACTTCCCATAATCTTTATAGTAGTACAAATCATCAATAGTAGGAGTCCGGAACACCTGATTCCAGGAGAAGTAAGCATTGCTGTCCTTGCTGAACTTCTTGTTGATGGCGGCACTGCCGGTGGTCCGGTTTCCGCTACGGCTGTGGTCCGTAAACCGGATGCCCGTATTCAGTTGCCAGGTGGGAGCAAACTGCCACTGGTCCTGGAGGAAAACAGCCTTGGTATTATAACCTTTTTTCCCGCTGTAATTACCCTGGCTGTGTGCCTTGGCATCCCTGTATTCCAATCCTCCTACCAGAGTATTGGTGTCGGATAAAACAAAGTTCTGCTGGCCTTCGATGCCCCAGTCCGTTTCGTCCATGCCGCCCAGGTTGAAGTAGCTGGTGTAGTTCCGGTAGGTCTGCAGATAGCCGCTGTTTTGGGCATCCCGGTTCCAGTCATAGCGCAGGCCCACATTGTTCGTCTTCTTGTTCAGACGGGAAGGAGACACGTAGTTGACTTTGTACGGGTTCCAGCCATCCATGTTGGAGTAGTCATAGTTCAGGGTCAGCCCGTCGGAAGGGGTGAAATCCTGGGTCAGTTTCAGGGACAGGTTGTCCTGGGTATAGTTGGACTGGCCCGGCCATTTCTTGGTGTCGCCATTTTTGTCCTTGTATTTGAAGTAGGAAGCCTTGTTCCGGCTGGCGGCCACCTGGAGTCCAGTCTTGTCCACTTTGCCGCCTACGGACACGCCCAGGTCCTGATTACCCCAGGAACCGTAGCCCACCCGGATTTTCCCGGTGGTTTCTTCCGGAGTCTTGGTGATGATGTTGATGACGCCCCCCACGGCATCGGCCCCGTACAGGGTGGAAGCACCGCTCTTCACCACTTCGATCTTTTCGATCATGTCCACAGGAGGCAGGGTATGGGCATCAAAAGTGGCTTTGACCATGCTGCCCATGCTGTTGTTGAACCGGCGGCCGTCCACCAGTACCAGCACCCGTTGATCCCCATTGAGCATGATATGGGATTCATAGGCTCCCACACCGTTCTGCATCACCCGTGCCCCGGGCACATCCTCCAGGGCATCCGTTACGGTACGATATCCCCGGTCGGAAATCTGCTGGCTGGTGATCACGGTTACATCCGCCGGCGTATCCACCTTCTGGTTCTTCAGCCGGTTGGCCGTGATCACAATTTCCTGGGCAGGTTTTTCTGCCTGTTCCTGTTCTGCGGCCCACACCACAGACGTACTGCCGGCCAGTACGGCCGTCAGCACGGCGGCAGCCAGTTTTTGATTCCACACTTCTTTCATCCGATAACTTCCCTTCTTTTTCATAGAATAGTTTTCTATTAGTCTATCCTATCTGCTGTTATAACACAAGTAGACTGAAGTTATGGACTCCTATAGATTAAAGGAATAGCAAAAGGCGCTGTGAAAAAATCATCCACAGCGCCTTTATTTCGCCAGCGTTAGCTGGCTTCCATCAGCTAGTGACTATTGACTAGTGACTAGTGACGGGGTGTGAAAAAGCATTATTTCACACCCCCTGTCTCAATAACTCACATGCATCAGATACAGCCCCTGGGCCGGGGCAGCCATGCCGGCCTGTTTCCGGTTTTTGGCCGCCATCACCCGGGCGAAATCTTCTTCATTCCACTGGCCCGTGCCCACCCGGACCAGGCAGCCCACGATGTTCCGGACCATCCGGTACAGAAACCCGTCCCCGGTAATGGTGAAGGTGTACAGATTTCCGTCCTGGACCCAATGGGCTTCGGTCAGGGTCCGCACCGGCGAGGTATCCTGGCTTCCCTGGTTCTTGAAGGAGGTGAAGTCATGCTTTCCCAGGAGCAGGGCCGCCGCCCGGTTCATGGCCTCCACATCCAGTTTCTCCCGGATCTCCCAGGTAGTGTTCCGCTGGGTGGGATCCGGCAGGGGGGAATAATAGATTTTATACTGGTAGGTCTTGTCCACCGCGTCGAACCGGGCGTGGAAATCATCCCGGACCACTTCCGCTTCCCGGATGGCAATGTCCGGCGGCAGATGGGGTTCCAGTGCCCGGCGGTAGTTTTCCGGCGGGATCCGGGAACTGGTGGCAAAGGAAATCACCTGGCCCAGGGCGTGGACCCCTGCATCGGTCCGTCCGGCGGCCTTGATCAGGATGGGTTCCTTCAACACTTCCGTCAGGGCCTTTTCCAGCACCTGCTGGACCCCCACCCCGTTTTTCTGCCGCTGGAACCCCTGGTAACGGGTTCCGTCATAGGCCACTGTGGCTTTAATGGTCCGGATCATGCGGGGATCCCCCAGCGCAGGAAAGCCAGCAGGACAAACAGGGCCAGCATCACCAGCCCGGTCAGGGCATCGGCTTTGCCGTAGACCAGTTCATGCATCCGGGTCCGTCCTTCCCCGCCCCGGTAGCACCGGGCTTCCATGGCCAGAGCCAGTTCGTCCGCCCGGCGGAAGGAGGAGATGAACAGGGGAATCAGGATGGGCAGCATGTTTTTGGCCCGCTTCATGATGTTCCCGGAGGAAAAATCCGCCCCCCGGGACATCTGGGCCTTCATGATCCGGTCTGTTTCCTCCAGCAGGGTGGGAATGAACCGGAGGGCGATGGTCATCATCATGGCCAGTTCGTGGGCCGGCACCCCGATTTTTTTGAAGGGACGGAGCAGGGATTCAATGCCGTCGGTCAGCACAATGGGAGACGTGGTGAAGGTCATCAGGGAAGACACCAGGAGCAGCAGGACCAGCCGCAGGGACATCTTCACCCCCAGCACGATCCCTTCTCTGGTGACGGTGATGAACTTCCAGTGCCACAGGGCTTCCCCCGGATCCGTGACAAAATGAATCACCATGGTCAGCAGGATGATGATCCACAGGGGCTTGATGGACCGGAGCAGCAGTCCTGCCGGCAGTTTGGCCAGGGCAGCCCCCAGCACGATGAACCCGATGAGGATCCCGTAGGAAAGGGGCGAATTGGCCAGGAACACCATGACCATATAGAACAGCACCGCCAGGATCTTGGTCCGGGGATCCAGCCGGTGGATGCAGGAATTCCCGGGATAGTACTGTCCCAGGGTAATGTCTGTCAGCATGTTTTCCACCCCTTTGCTTTGTCAATGGCCCGGATCAGTTCTTCTTTGGTGAGGGGCGTCCCTTCAATGGGCAGGCCCTGGTTCCGGAGTTCTTCCGCCAGTTTCACGCTTTCCGGCACGTCCACGGAAAGGGATTCCAGTTTTTCCCGTTCATGGGTGAACAGCTCCCGGGCCGGACCGTCCAGCTGGAGCCGGCTGTCACTCATGACCAGGAGCCGGCTGGCGTACTGGGCGGCTTCTTCCATGCTGTGGGTAATCAGCAGCACCCCCATTTTCCGTTTCTCGAAGATTTTCCGCAACTGGCCGAAGATGCTGTCCCGGCTGATGGGATCCAGCCCGGCACTGGGTTCGTCCATGATCAGGTAATCCGGTTCCATGGCCACCACCCCGGCAATGGCCACCCGGCGCATCTGCCCCCCGGAAAGCTGGAAGGGTGACCGCTGGGCGAAGGTGTCGAAATCCAGGTCCACGAATTCCATGGCGCTGCGCACCGCTTCTTCCACCTCCGGTTCGGACTTTCCCTGGTTCCGGGGCCCGAAAGCGATGTCTTCGTAGATGGTTTCCGCAAACAGCTGGTGTTCCGGATACTGGAACACCATACCCACCCGGTTCCGGGCCGTCTTGGCTTCCGGAGTCTTTGCCGCCAGGTCCACCCCGTCCACCAGCACCTTCCCCGCCATGGGATGGAGCAGTCCGTTGAGATGCTCCGCCAGGGTGGATTTGCCGCTGCCGGTATGGCCGATGAGAGCCACGAACTCCCCTTTTTCCAGGGTGAAGCTCACATCATCCAGGGCCTTCTTTTCCAGGCTGGTATGGGTCATATAGGTATAGGAGATATGGTCTACTTGGATGGACATAATGCTTCACACAACTCCTTATGGGTAATGATGGGCGGCAGCCGGTGGCCCTGTTTGTCCAGGGCATCCGCCACTTCCGCCGCCAGGGGGCATTCCAGCCCCAGGCCCCGGATCCGGTCCACCTGGGTGAATACTTCCTTGGGTGTCCCTTCCAGGACGATCTTCCCTTTTTCCATGGCGATGATCCGGTCGGCCAGGATGGCCTCTTCCATTTTATGGGTAATGTACACAATGGTGATATGCTTTTCTTTGTTCAGCTTCAGCACCGTGGAGACGATTTCCTTCCGTCCCTTGGGATCCAGCATGGCGGTGGGCTCGTCAAAGACGATGCACCGGGGTTCCAGGGCCAGCACCCCGGCAATGGCCACCCGCTGTTTCTGGCCCCCGGACAGCCGGTGAGGGGCCCGTTTGGCATAATCCAGCATATCCACGGCCGCCAGGGCTTTTTCCACCCGGGGACGGATTTCCGGCCCGGGGACACCGATGTTCTCCAGCCCGAAAGCCACATCTTCCTCCACAATGGCTGCCACGATCTGGTTGTCCGGGTTCTGGAACACCATGCCCACGGTCTGGCGCACGGGCCAGAGATTTTCTTCTATGGCGGTATCCAGGCCGCCCACCAGGCAATGACCGCTGGTGGGGGTCAGGAGACCGTTGAAATGACGGGCCAGGGTGGATTTTCCACTGCCGTTGGTCCCGATAATAGCCACAAATTCGCCGGGAGCAATGGACAGGTCGATTCCCTGGAGTGCCGTCATTTCCTGATTTTGCCCATCCACATAGGTATGGGTCAGATTTTTCGTTTCAATGATCGGTTCCATAACATCCTCCATAAAGTTAAATTATAGCTTCGTTTACTGGAATCAGTCAATAAAAAAGGGGGGCTGTGAAAAAATGAGAAATCATTTTTTCACAGCCCCCTTTGGTCACAGGTCGCGAGTCGTGAGTCGCGGGCTTGTTAGTGCAGACTGAAGATTCAGTTTTGTAAATCCCAACCGATTTTCTCTTATGGCCGTTGACAGTTGACAGCTGACCGTTGACAGGGCTGTTGCATATGCAACAGCCCTGCACACTTACAGCACCCCTGCGGGCAGAGCCATTTCCACTCCCGGTCCGATGGGCAGGCCCAGGGTCATCCAGACGATCAGGAAGATGATCCAGACGATCTGCAGGCAGACGGCAATGGGGATCAGGTTGGAGACCAGGGTCCCTATGGCGGCCTTGGGCATGTATTTTTCCTGGGCCACACTGAGGATCATCCACAGATAGGGGTTCATGGGCGTAAAGCAGTTGGTGGGAGAATCCCCCAGCCGGTACAGCAGCTGGGTAAAGCCCGGATGATACCCCAGCAGCATGAACATGGGGATGAAAATGGGGGCGAAGATGGCCCACTTGGCGGACCCGGAGGACATGAAGATATTCACCAGGCTGGTAATCAGCACAAACAGCACGCACATGGGCAGTCCGGTAAAGCCCACGTTCTTCAGGAAGTCAGCGCCTCCGATGGCCAGCAGGGTCCCCAGATGGGTTCAGCTGAACAGGGCCTGGAACTGGCCGCAGAAGAAGCAGAACACCACAAAGGCGCCCATGCCGCTCATCTGATGGACCATGGCCTTGTTCACGTCTTTGATGCAGGTGAAGGAACCGGTGGTGAAGCCATAGGTGAGCCCGGCCAGGCTGAACATGACGAACAGCAGGGGGATCAGGCCTTTCAGCAGCGGGGAACCCACAAAAGTGTGCCCGTCCTTGGACAGCACACCGGTGAAGAACCCGGCAGCCAGGATCAGGATATAAATCACCACCACAAGAGCGGCCCGGTTCAGCCCCTTCACTTCGATGGGCTTCACCTCTCCCAGTTCTTCATCGGCCCCCGGTCCGTCATAGACCCCGAAACGGGGTTCCACGATCTTGATGGATACCAGGGCGATGATCAGGGCACAGAGGAAGGTGGAAGCGAACATGAAGTACCAGTTGCAGGTTACATCCACCGCAAAGACCCCGGCCTTGCCGAAGAACCCGTCAATGGCCTGGTTGGTCAGCCCCTGGAGCAGGGAATCAGTACCGGCGATCATCAGGTTGGCCCCGAAGCCGGCTTCTGCCCCGGCAAAGCCCACCATCATCCCCACTACAGGATGTTTCCGCACCCCGATGTAGGCAACGGCCGCCAGGGGCGGGATCACCACCATGGCCGTATCGGAGGCGATGTTGCCGCAGACCCCCAGGAACGCCACGATGAAGGGCACCAGGGAAGGCGGTACCCCTTTCATGCACCGGCGGAGCAGAGCCGCCAGCATGCCGGATTCTTCACAGAACCCGATGGCCAGGGTCATGGTAATCACCAGGCCCAAAGGAGCAAACCCGGTAAAGTTCTTCACCAGGGTGGTCAGCAGCCATTGGATGCCGGCCTTGGTGAAAAAGTTCTGGGAGGTGACGATTTTGTGGGAAGCGGGGTTTTCCAGAGCAAATCCCGCCTGGGTGCAGATGGCCCCCACCACGGCTGTGATCACAAACAGGATGCAGAACAGGATGGCCGGGGGCGGCAGCCGGTTGCAGACCCGTTCCACGGTGTTGAGAAAACGGTCCAGCAGACTGCCTTTTGTTGCGTTCTTTGTTTCCATTGAGAGTCCTCCTTTGATCCAGGTTCCTTTGGGAAGAGACAGTTCCTTTCTCTCTGCAAAAGAGCCCTTTGTTCTCCGAAAGATTTTTCAGAGACAATGTTAAAAAATTTACAAGAATTCCCTCATATTATACCAGAAAGCGGGACTGAATTGTTGAATTTTCAATACTTTTCTGAAGAAAAGTCTATTTTACACGGACATTCTCGGATTATTTTCCGTTTTTTGTTCCGGTTCCTGCCCCCTCCTGTTTTCAGTCCCGTTAACCCTACTGCGAGTACATCTTTTTGTAATTTTTACAGAATATTGTACTTTCTTGCTTTTCCACTCTAAAGTGTATTCCCCCATGCCCCGGAAAGAACAGCACCATCCGCCAGCACTGTCCCCTGTCATTTCCATCCAGTTTCCCCATGGTTCCGGCAACAAGGATCATCGTTCGGATGCCCCTCTTCTCCACTATGGATTCTGCAATAAAAAAAGAACCCGTCCGTTTGGGACGGGTTCTATCCATCGGCTCGAGACTCATGGCCCGAGACCCGAGACCGTGTGCCGCCTGGCGGCACACAAAACTTACAGCACTCCGGCCGGCAGGGCAATGCCCACGCCCGGTCCGAAAGGCAGACCCAGCATCATCCAGATCACCAGGAAGATGATCCAGGCGATCTGCAGGACAACGGCAATGGGGATCATGTTGGAAATCAGGGTCCCGATGGCGCAGTCCGGCATGTATTTTTCCTGAGCCACACTGAGGATCATCCAGATGTAGGGGCTCATGGGCGTGAAGCAGTTGCCCGGAGAGTCACCCAACCGATACAGCAGCTGGGTAAAGCCAGGATGGTAACCCAGCAGCATGAACATGGGAACGAAGATGGGGGCGAAAATGGCCCACTTGGCAGAACCGGAAGACACGAAGATGTTCACGATGGCAGAGATCAGGATGAAGGCGATACACATGGGAATCCCGGTGAAGCCCACACCCTTCAGGAAGTTTGCCCCGCTGATGGCCAGCAGGGTGCCCAGTTTGGTCCAGTTGAACAGACCCTGGAACTGGCCGCAGAAGAAACAGAACACCACATAGGCACCCATTCCGCTCATCTGTTTCACCATGGCGGAGTTGATGCTCTTCACATTGGTGAACTTTCCGGTGGTCTTCCCATATACAATGCCCGCAATACTGAACAGGAAGAACAGCAGCGGGATCAGGCCTTTCAGCATCAGGGATCCCACCACGGTCACACCGTCCTTGGACAGGACCTGGGTCTTGAAGCCCACGATAACGATGGCAATGTAGACCAGGCAGGCCAGGCCGGCATTGTGCAGCCCCTTGATTTCCAGGGGAGTCACTTCTTCCATCAGGGATTCTTCTTCGGATCCTTCATATTTCGGGAACCGGGGTTCGATGATGTGGATGGAAACCCAGCCGATGACAGCACCGCAGAGGAAGGTGGATACAAACAGGAAGTACCAGTTGCAGGTAACGTCCACAGCAAACAGCCCGGGCGCTCCCAGGAACGCATCGATGGCCTGGTTGGTCAGGCCCTGGAGCAGGGAGTCAGTACCGGCCACCATCAGGTTGGCGGTGAACCCGGCCTGTGCCCCGGCATACCCCACCATCATGCCCACTACCGGGTGTTTCTTGACCCCGATGTACACAATGGCTGCCAGAGGAGGAATGACGATCATGGCCGTATCGGATGCGATGTTCCCGCAGGTTCCCAGAAAAGCGATCAGATACGGAACCACACCGGGCGGCACATTTTTCAGAGACCGTCTCAGCATGGCCACCAGCAGACCGGATTCTTCACAGAACCCGATGGCCATGGTCATGGTGATTACCAGACCCAGAGGAGCGAATCCGGTAAAGTTCTTGACCAGGTTGGTCAAAAGCCACTGGACCCCCGCTTTGGAGAACAGATTCTGAGAGACAACGGCTTTCCCCGTTGCCGGGTTTGTCAGGCTGAAGCCCGTACTGGTCAATCCGGCACCAATCACAGCAGTAATGAGGAATAAGACCACGAAAAGGATGGCGGGCGGCGGCAGTTTGTTGCATACCGTTTCGATGGTATTCAGGAAACGGTCCACCCACGTTTGCTTTGCTGCGTTTTTTGCAACCATTGAATGACAACCCCCTTAAATAAAATATTTGTATGCTGAATGCAGTATATCAAAAACTGCATCGCAACCAGAATATCAAACGTTTTTATTCATAGTCCTTGAATCGTTTATATAATAGCACTGTTTTCCTTTCCTTGTCCAGTGATTCTTTCCTCTGGACGTGTATACTTTCAATATGTTATAATCTGTACAAGTTTTCACTTATAAATTTGTAACAGGAAAGGGCGGAACACAAAAATGGAAGAAGTTGTGATACAGATTTTCCCCAATATGACCGTGTGGAAGCTACATTCCCTGAAGGAATACCTGGTTTTCTTTCTGATGCTCCTGGGCGGATTCCTGGTGTTCCGGTTCTGGATCCGCCGGATGAAAAAGAACCGGACATGGGAAGGCGGCAGAAAAAGGACATTGGATGCGGTAAAATCGGGATCCCGGAAGGATTTCACCGATGTTTCTTCCTATACATTCGATTTTTCCCCGGATTCCCTCTGTATTCTCCTTCCCCATGACATCCTGTTGTTACGGGTAGTGTATCATGGATACAGGATACAAGGTTCGGAACGGAGTGAACAATGGAAGTTGAAAGATAATTCTGGAATCATTTCCGTACCCAATCCCCTGCAGCTTTTGGAGAAAGAGCGGGAAAAGCTGGAAAAATCGCTGGAAGCCGCCCACATTCCCCAGCTGCCCATCCATACCTTCGTCATCGGAGCGGATAATTATGCAGAACCGGTGTTCCAGCTGGACGAAGGAGCCCGGTCCCACGCCTTGAGCCTGCCGGAACTGAAAAAATGGATCCGCCAGCGGAACCTGGATCCCATCACCGAAAAAAAACGCCAGGAAATCCTGGCTGTCTTTGGCCGCTGACTGTTGACAGTTGACAAAAGAAGAGAGTGTTGCACGTTTCGTGCAACACTCTCTTCTTTTGTATTGTTTATTCTTCCACCGGTGCTTCTGCAGCAGGAGCTTCTGCGGCAGGGGCTTCGGATGTCACAGCGGGAGCTTCCTCGGCGGCTTCTGCCGGACGATGGATCTTCAGCTGGATGTTCCGGTACTTGGGCATGCCCGTACCAGCCGGGATCAGTTTCCCGATGATAACGTTTTCTTTCAGGCCCAGCAGCGGATCCACCTTGCCCTTGATGGCGGCATCGGTAAGATTCCGGGTGGTTTCCTGGAAGGAAGCGGCGGACAGGAAGGAATCGGTGGCCAGAGAAGCCTTGGTGATCCCCAGCAGGATGGGATGGCCGGTAGCCGGCTGTTTCCCTTCGGCCAGGACTTCATCATTTTCGTCTTCAAACTGGGCGATATCCACTACGGAACCCGGCAGCATGTTGGTGTCGCCGGCTTCGTCGATCTTGTACTTCCGCATCATCTGACGGACCATGACTTCCACGTGTTTGTCGTTGATTTCCACGCCCTGGGATTTGTAAACGCCCAGAACCTGCTGCACCAGATAATGCCGGGTGGCGGCAGGACCGGAAATCCGCAGGATGTCGTGGGGGTTCAGGGAACCTTCGGTGAGCCGGTCGCCCACTTCCACTTTGTCCCCTTCTGCCACATGGATCTTGGCACCATACGGAATATGGTAGGATTCTTCCGTACCATCTTCCTTGCGGATGACCACAAAACGGCCTTCGTCCTTTTCCTGGATATCCACGGTCCCGGCCACTTCGGTCAGGATGCCAGGATGTTTCGGTTTCCGAGCTTCGAACAGTTCTTCGACACGGGGAAGACCCTGGGTGATATCGTCAGCACCGGCAACACCGCCGGTGTGGAAGGTTCTCATGGTCAGCTGGGTACCCGGTTCGCCGATGGCCTGGGCAGCGATGGTGCCGACGGCTTCGCCCACTTCCACCTTCTTGGCGGTGGCCAGGTTGCGGCCGTAGCAGGCACGGCAGACCCCAAAGTGGGATTTGCAGGTCAGTACGGAACGGATCTTCACTTTTTCCCGCAGGTCAGCGATCACATCGGCCATGTCTTCGGTGATGTAGTCGTTGATATGGTAGATGACCTTGCCGTCTTTGTCAGCAATGTCTTCAGCCAGGGTACGGCCCACCAGACGGTCACGGAGAGATTCCAGCACCGTGCTCTTGTTTTTGCCGGAGGTGATGGCTTCCACATAGACACCATCCACTTCGTTGTTCCGGATTTTCAGTTCCTTCACAGTTCCGTCTTCCAGGATCTTTTCGATCACGTCAGCGGTGAACTTGTCGCCGGCTTTGGCCAGGACTTCATCCTTTTCGTTGACAATGTCTTCTTCCACCTGTTTGTCCAGGAAGTGATGGGTCATGTGTTCCCGGAAGGCAGCCTTGACTTTGTCTTCCGGCACGTTGATAGCCAGAGTTTCCGGTTCTTCGCCGCTTTCCTCGTCAGCCGGATACAGGCTGATTTCCAGGATATGGGCGGCCATGAGACGATCGTACACTTCTTCCGTCACCACCGTATCGGCTTCGGCCAGGATGGAATCCCCTTCCGGATCCATCACGCTGGCAGCCAGGGTACGGCCAATGGCATAGTCCTTCAGTTTATGCTGGCTGGAACCCAGGACGGCTTTGCAGAACCGTGCCCGTTCCCGGACCAGATTCATGCCGGTCACGTCGCAGTCGTCTTCCCGGACGATAACGTCCTGGGCCACGTCTACCAGACGGCGGGTCAGGTAACCGGAGTCAGCGGTACGCAGTGCGGTATCGGTCAGACCTTTCCGGGCACCGTGGGAAGAAATGAAGTATTCCAGAATGGTCAGGCCTTCACGGAAGTTGGATTTGATGGGTCGGTCGATGATCCGGCCGGAAGGGTCAGCCATCAGACCACGCATACCGGCCAGCTGACGGATCTGCTGCACGTTACCACGGGCACCAGAGTTGGCCATCATGTATACAGGGTTGAAGGGGTCCATGGTGTGTTTCATCAGGGCGTTGGCCACGTCTTCAGTGGCTTTGTCCCAGATGGCGATGACCTTGCGGTACCGTTCGTCATCACTCATGAGACCGCGGTTGAAGATGGTTTCCACTTTATCGACCTGCTTTTCAGCGGCGGCCAGGATGGAAGCCTTTTCTTTCGGGATCTTGATATCGGAAGCGGCGATGGACAGACCGGATTTGCAGGCGTTGTCATAGCCCAGCTTCTTGACGATATCCAGGACCCGGGCAGTACCGAAGTTGCCGTACAGCTTGTGGGCTTTGGCAACCAGGCGGCCCAGTTCCTTCTTGTCGATCAGTTTGCCCAGCAGCCAGGTGCCGTCTTCCTGCTTGGAATAATACCGCATTTCCACAGGCAGTTCGCAGTTGTAGATGATGTTGCCCATGGAAGTGGTCACCAGACTTTCGCCCTGGTCGGAGGGTTCCGGGAAGATTTCCGCATTGGGAACCTTCACCTTGATCCGGGCCTGGAGGTCGATCACATGGTTGAAATAAGCCAGACGGGCTTCGTCGAAGCTGATGAACCGGCGGCCTTCGCCTTTGGCTCCATCCTTGAAGATGGTCAGGTAGTAGGCCCCCAGAACCATATCCTGGGTAGGAACGGTAATGGGTTTCCCGTCCTTGGGTGCCAGGATGTTGTTGACGGACATCATCAGCACCCGGGCTTCGGCCTGGGCTTCAGCGGACAGGGGCAGATGGACAGCCATCTGGTCCCCGTCGAAGTCGGCGTTGTAGGGGGTGCAGACCAGAGGATGCAGCTTGATGGCCCGGCCTTCGGACAGGATCGGTTCGAAGGCCTGGATGCCCAGTCTGTGCAGGGTCGGAGCACGGTTCAGCAGTACAGGATGTTCTTTGATGACATCTTCCAGTACATCCCATACGGCATTGGTGGCCCGTTCCACCATCCGTTTGGCGCTCTTGATGTTGGTGGCGGCGCCGGTTTCCACCAGGCGCTTCATCACAAAGGGCTTGAACAGTTCCAGTGCCATTTCTTTCGGCAGGCCGCACTGGTGCATCTTCATTTCAGGCCCTACCACGATTACGCTACGGCCGGAGTAGTCAACCCGTTTCCCCAGCAGGTTCTGACGGAAACGGCCCTGCTTCCCTTTCAGCATATCGGACAGGGATTTCAGAGGACGGGTGCCGGGACCCGTTACGGCACGGCCGCGGCGGCCGTTGTCGATCAGGGCATCTACGGCTTCCTGGAGCATCCGTTTTTCGTTCCGGACGATGATGTCCGGAGCCTGGAGTTCCTGGAGCCGTTTCAGACGGTTGTTCCGGTTGATGACCCGGCGGTACAGGTCGTTCAGGTCACTGGTGGCGAAACGGCCGCCGTCCAGCTGGACCATGGGGCGCAGGTCGGGAGGGATGACCGGGATCACGTCCATGATCATCCATTCCGGCTTGTTGCCGCTCTTCAGGAAGGCTTCGCACACATCCAGACGGCGGACAATGTTCCGTCTTTTCTGGAGGCTGGTTTCGGTCTTCAGGGCAGCCCGCAGTTCTTTGGTCAGTTCTTCCACGTTGATTTCATGGAGCAGTTCCTTGATGGCTTCTGCACCCATGCCAACCCGGAAGGTGGGACCGTATTCATCCAGTTTTTCCTGGTATTCCGCTTCGGTGAGCAGCTGTTTCTTGGTCAGGTTGGTGTCACCGGGATCCAGGACGATGTAGCTGGCAAAGTACAGGACTTTTTCCAGGGCTCTCTGGCCGATGTCCAGGATGGCCCCCATCCGGCAGGGAATCCCCTTGAAATACCAGATGTGAGATACGGGAGCAGCCAGTTCGATGGAGCCCATACGGTCACGGCGGACCTTGGAGCGGGTGACTTCCACGCCGCATTTGTCGCAGACAACGCCCTTGTAACGGATGCGTTTGTACTTGCCGCAGTGGCATTCCCAGTCCTTGGTGGGCCCAAAGATCCGTTCGCAGAACAGACCGTCCCGTTCCGGTTTCAGGGTTCTATAGTTGATGGTTTCCGGTTTGGTCACTTCCCCGTGGGACCAGGCTCTGATCTTCTCCGGGGAGGCCAGACCGATTCTCATAGAATGAAATTTATTTACGTCCAACAAGAGCGCTCACTCCTTCCTACTCTGCATCAGACCCGTTGTCATCGCCATCATCATGGGAATCATCCAGACTCATGTTCCCGATATCGGCAATCACGTCGAAGTCGCTGCCTTCCGGCTGGTCTTCATCCGGGCTCAGTTCTTCACCGCTGTTTTGTTCCGGGTGTTCTTCGCCCACATTGGCTGCGGTATGGGGAGCCTTGTTGGCCATGTCCATATCCAGCTCTCTGGCGATGTCGCCCATTCCGATATCTTCGTCTTCATCGTCCAGATCGATTTCATCATCGTCTTCATCCAGCACCTGGATGTCCAGACCGATGCTCTGCATTTCTTTCACCAGCACCTTGAAGGATTCAGGCACACCCGGTTCAGGGATGTTTTCGCCCTTCACGATGGCTTCGTAAGCCTTCACACGGCCCACCACGTCATCGGACTTCACGGTGAGGATTTCCTGCAGGGTGTAGGCAGCCCCGTATGCTTCCAGGGCCCACACTTCCATTTCCCCGAATCTCTGTCCGCCGAACTGGGCTTTACCACCCAGAGGCTGCTGGGTAACCAGGGAGTACGGACCGGTGGAACGGGCATGGATCTTATCAGCAACCAGATGGTGGAGCTTCAGGTAGTAGATGCAGCCTACGGTAACCGGGTTGTCGAAGGGTTCCCCGGTACGGCCGTCGTACAGAGTGGTCTTCCCGCTGGGATCCACACCGGCCAGCTGCAGGGTCTTTTCCATATCGTCTTCCCGTGCGGAATCGAACACGGGCACAGCCACAGGAACCGCATGATCAACGGTTTCCGGCATGCCGTATTTATCCACATCGTAACCGGCTTCCTTCAGTTCGCCGGCCAGTTTCGGGTCTCCGGATTCGATCCGCATGCCCAGTGCACAGGCAGCCCAGCCCAGATGGGCTTCCAGGATCTGCCCGATGTTCATACGGGAAGGTACGCCCAGAGGGTTCAGTACGATCTGGACCGGTTCGCCGTTGGGCAGGAAAGGCATGTCTTCCCGGGGCATGATCCGGGAAACGACACCCTTGTTCCCGTGACGGCCTGCCATCTTGTCCCCTTCGCTGATCTTCCGTTTCTGGACAATGTGGACACGGACCTGTTTGCTTATGCCAGGGGGCAGTTCGTCGCCGTTTTCACGGGTGAAGATCTGTACGCTGACGATGATCCCGGATTCCCCATGGGGTACCCGCAGGGAGCTGTCCCGGACTTCCCGTGCCTTTTCTGCAAAGATGGCCCGGATCAGCCGTTCTTCCGCGCTCAGTTCCGTTTCCCCTTTGGGGGTGACTTTCCCTACCAGGATGTCCCCGGGACGGACTTCCGCACCGATGCGGATGATCCCGTCTTCATCCAGGTCCTTCAGGGCTTCTTCCGAAACGTTGGGGATATCCCGGGTGATTTCTTCAGGCCCCAGTTTGGTATCCCGGGCGTCGCAGTTGTATTCTTCAATATGGATGGAAGTGAAAACGTCTTCCTTCACCAGGTCTTCACTGAGCAGTACGGCGTCTTCATAGTTGTAGCCTTCCCAGGGCATGTAGGCGGCAATGGCATTGCGGCCCAGGGCCAGTTCGCCGTGATCGGTGGCAGGACCGTCAGCCAGTACCTGGCCTTCTTCCACCTTGTCGCCCTTGAAGACGATGGGACGCTGGTTCACGCAGGTGCTCTGGTTGGAGCGTTTGAATTTCAGTACGTTGTATTCATCAATACCGGCACCGTCGGCACGGGTCACGATGATCTTGTCGCCGCTGACGTATTTCACCGTCCCGGCGTGTTTGGCCAGGATGCAGACACCGGAGTCCACAGCTACCTTGTATTCCATCCCGGTCCCCACCACAGGAGCCTTGGGGTTCAGCAGAGGCACTGCCTGCCGCTGCATGTTGGCACCCATCAGAGCCCGGTTGGCGTCGTCGTTTTCCAGGAAAGGAATCAGAGCGGCGGCGATGGACATAACCTGTTTCGGGGATACGTCCATGAAGTCCACCCGGCTGGGAGGAATGGACAGTACGTCGTTCCGTTCCCGGCAGGTTACGTGGGAGTTCACGAAGGTCCCGTCATCGTTCAGGGGTTCGTTGGCCTGTGCCACGATGTAGTTGTCTTCTTCGTCCGCAGTCATGTAGACGATTTCGTTGGTGACCTTGCCGGTCTTCTTGTCCACTTTCCGGTAAGGAGTTTCGATGAAGCCGTACCGGTTCACCACCCCGTAGGCGGCCAGAGACCCGATCAGACCGATGTTCGGACCTTCAGGGGTTTCAATAGGACACATACGGCCGTAGTGGGAAACGTGCACGTCACGGACTTCGTAACCGGCTCTTTCCCGGGACAGACCGCCGGGCCCCAGAGCGGACAGACGGCGTTTGTGGGTCAGTTCAGCCAGAGGGTTGTTCTGGTCCATGAACTGGGACAGCTGGCTGCTGCCGAAGAATTCCTTCACGGCGGCCACCACCGGACGGATGTTGATCAGAGCCTGGGGCGTGATCACATCGGCATCCTGGAGGGTCATCCGTTCCCGGATCACCCGTTCCATACGGCTCAGACCGATCCGGAACTGGTTCTGGAGCAGTTCCCCTACGCAGCGGACACGCCGGTTGCCCAGGTGGTCGATATCGTCCTTGCCTTCCATGCCGTCGATTACGTTCAGCAGGTAAGCAAAGGAAGCGATTACGTCAGCAGGGGTGATCACCCGGACGGAAGAATCGATGTCCTTGGTCACGATCATCTGTTCCGGTTTTTCCTGATATTTCACCCAGACTTCCGCATAGCCGGGCTGGCTGTAGATGCCGCTTTGTTCAATTTTGTCGATTTCTTCATCACCGATGATGGTGCCGGCCGGCAGGACCACTTCGCCCCGGGTGCCGTCGGGATTTTCGAAGGCAATGGGAGAAGTCAGTTCTTTGCCCAGCAGGCGCTGGCGCCAGCCCAGTTTCTTGTTGACCTTGTACCGGCCCACATTGGCCAGGTCATACCGCCGGTTGTCGGAGAAGATGTTCTTGATCAGCTGGGCGGCGTTTTCCAGGTTGGCCGGTTCGCCCGGACGGAGTTTCCGGTAGATTTCCAGCAGGGCATCTTCTTCGTTCTTGGTGGTATCCTTGGCCAGGGTAGCCATCAGGAAAGGATGTTCCCCGAAGGTCTGGATGATGTCATCGTTGGTGGGCAGCCCCATGACACGGAGCAATGCCGTTGCCGGCAGTTTCCGGGTCCGGTCCACACGGGCATAGATGATGTCGTTCAGATCGGTTTCATATTCGATCCAGGCACCCCGGTTGGGGATGACCGTGGTCCCGTAGAGAAATTTCCCCATGGGATCCATGTCTTTGGCATAATACACACCGGGAGAACGGACCAGCTGGCTGACGATGACCCGTTCCGCCCCGTTGATCACGAAGGTACCGGTATCGGTCATCAGGGGGAAGTCCCCCATGAATACGGTGGATTCCTTGATTTCGCCCGTATCTTTGTACAGCAGACGGACGTCCACATTCAAAGGAGCCGCATAGGTGGCGTCCTTTTCCTTGCAGGTCTCGATATCGTATTTGGGATCCCCGATGGTGAAGTTTTCAAAACTCAGTTCCAGGTTGTCCGTAAAATCCTTGATGGGAGAAACGTCTTTGAAAACGTCGTGCAGTCCTTCTCTTATGAACCACTCATAAGATTTTCTCTGCAGGTCGATCAAATGAGGCATCTTCAGGACTTCTTTGATCCGAGCATAACTGTACCGGATGCGGTCGCCATTATGTACCGGCTTAAACATGTGGTCTCTCACTCCTTTTCTCTAGGCAGGTATTCGAAGAAAGTACCAAGAAATCTATTACACAAAAAAAACAAGGCAGTCAACACAATCAAGATTGATCAGCCTTGTATCCTGCAATGTCTCTCAGTCAGCATTTCGTGCTCCTCTCCTCACTTGAGCGGGAACGCGATGTCCAACCACTGAGCACTCGCGAAACCTATATAATCCTGCTTTTGCAAACTTCATGGACGATAATTATATCATATAATACGGTTTTTCGCCAATTGTATATGTGAATTTTTCGTGAAACTTTTAATGGAATTTTTTCCCGTCCCGGATCAGCCCGTTCCATTCCGGATGGTCCAGGGCCAGCCGGATCACCGTGACCAGACCGTAATTGGAATTGTACCGGTAGAAGATCAGGAACCGGCCGGCTCCATAGCACCGGACCCCTTCCAGATCCAGCAGGGAATCCCCCGCATTGGACGCCAGTTTGGGGAAGGCTTCCAGTTCCCGGAGCACCCGGTCCAGTGCTTCCATTTCCTCCCGGCTGCAGCAGGTCTCCGCTCCCTTCCGGTCCCGAAGGGCCTCACAGGTGAGCACCAGGTTCCCCCGGGCGTCCGGCAGATCTTCCTGTTCCAGGCTTTCCAGGCCCCGGGCGGCAAAGGCCCGCACCTGTTCCCGCATGGCTTCCTCCATCTTTCCCTCCTGTTGGACAGAAAAAAAGAGCTGCCGCAAAGCGACAGCCCTTCTGGTCTTTAAGCTTCGGCTTCCACCGGATAAACGCTGATGGTACGACGGTCCTTGCCCCATCTTTCAAAAGCAACCTTGCCGGCCACTTTCGCATAGATGGTGTAGTCCTTGCCCATGCCAACGTTCTGGCCCATATGGAAACGGGTGCCGCGCTGACGGACGATGATGGAACCTGCGGTTACCAGCTGACCGTCATGGGCTTTGGTCCCCATGCGCTGTGCGTTGGAATCACGGCCGTTGTGGGTAGAACCGGACCCTTTCTTATGAGCGTGTAATTGAAGGATTAATTCGAACACGATGTTCACCTCCTGTGTTCCTTGATCATGAGATAATCCTGGGAATAGGTCTTCTGCAGATGGCGCAGGCCGCAGACCATGGTCTTCAGCACTGCATCCGTCTTTGCATCAGGCGCATCCACCAGTCTTACTGCCAGGCTGCCGTCTTCCTGGTCAATGGAGTAGTCCACCTTCCGGTGAAGGACTTCATTGAGGCCATTGGCGGCCACCTGGGTATTCAGCGATACAGCGTAGCACACTTCGTCGAACCCTTCCGGATTGTACTCTGCATGCCCCGACACTCTGTACCGTCTGATTCTGCCATGTCTGTTGTAGTAGATATCTACGGCAATCATGGCTTAGGCTTCGATAGAAGTGATTTCAACCTGGGTGAACGGCTGACGATGACCCTGGCGTTTCCGATAGTTGGATTTTGCTCTGTATTTGAAAACAAAGATCTTATCGGCTTTGCCCTGTTTGGCAACCTTGGCGGTTACCTTGGCGCCGGCTACGGTAGGAGCCCCTACTTTCACATCGCCATCGTTGACAACAGTCAGAACTTCGTCAAAAACGACTTCCTGGCCTTCTTCAACGTTCAGTTTTTCAACGTTCAGTACATCGCCTTCGCTGACGCGGTACTGTTTGCCACCTGTACGGATAATAGCGTACATATTCTGCACCTCCCTCATTTCAAGACTCGCCGAATACGGTAACTCCTTCCGGAGTTTTTGGGAAACCTCTCCGGGCGGTAGTGCCAAATTCACATTCAGCCTTGCCAGTATACTACGAAAAACGGAAAAAAGCAAGTTTTTTCCTTTCTTTCATGAGTTTTTCTCTGGACAATTCGCTGTTTTTTCTGTATTCCTCAACGGGGAAACATGCTATAATAATTAAATTGCAAACTGCAGAAAGGTCGTGAGAATCAAAGATGAAAGAAATGATCCGTCTGGTTGGAATCACCAAGGAATTCGAAGACAACCTGATCATCCCTACCCTGAACCTGACAATCTATGACGGGGAATTCGTGACCCTCTTAGGCCCTTCCGGCTGTGGGAAAACCACCATGCTGCGCATGATCGCCGGTCTGGAAACGCCTACGGCGGGCCATATTTTTTTGGATAATGAAGACGTGACCCATCTGGCCCCCTATAAGCGGAATGTGAACATGGTGTTCCAGCACTATGCCCTCTTCCCCCACATGACTGTGGAAGAGAATATCCGCTTCGGCCTGATGATGAAAAAAGTGCCCCGGAAGGAACAGCAGAAACGGGTGGCCGAAGTGCTCCAGCTGACCCAGCTGGAAGAGCTCCGGTACCGGAAACCCCAGCAGATGAGCGGCGGGCAGCAGCAGCGGGTGGCCATAGCCCGGGCCCTGGTGAACAATCCCAAGGTCCTGCTGCTGGACGAACCTCTGGGAGCCCTGGATTATAAACTGCGGAAGACCATGCAGCTGGAACTGAAGAACCTCCAGCAGCGGCTGGGCATTACCTTCATCTACGTGACCCACGACCAGGAAGAAGCCCTGACCATGAGCGACCGGGTCATCATCGTCAACGGCGGCCGCATCGAGCAGGACGATCCCCCGGCCCGGATCTACCAGTATCCCCGGAGCCGCTTTGCCGCCGGGTTCATCGGGGAAAACAATTTCTTCCCCATCCCCGGGGATGACAGCCGGCTGATGGCCGTGCGGCCCCAGTTCATCAATGTCCGTTCCCTGGATGAAGTCCCGGCGGAAGAAAGCCGGCCCGTCCATACCGGAACCATCGAACAGATCCAGTTCTGCGGCACCCTGGACAAACTGTTCATCCGGCTGGACGCCACCCGGGAAACCATCACAGCCTACCAATATTATGATGAATACCGGAAGTGGGAAGTGGATGACCGGGTGGCCATCAGCTGGGATGCCAAAGACGGCGTCCAGGTGACGAAATGAAGCGGGGGAAGATGCTGGTGCTGCCGTCCATGGTGTGGCTGGGGCTGTTCTTTGCCCTGCCGCTCCTGATCGTGGTGGGCGTCTCCTTTGCCTCCCGCACCGCCTACGGCCAGGTGGTGTTCCATTGGACCCTGGAAAATTATGCCCGGTTCCTGGAACCCCTGTACCTGACCATTTTCGTGTCCACCCTGGCCACGGCCCTGATCACCACCCTGTTCACCTTTGCCATGGGATATCCGGTGGCCTACACCATTGCCATGGTGCTTCCCAAGAAATGGCAGCAGGCCGGGATCATCCTGGTGATGATCCCCTTCTGGATCAATTTCCTGATCCGGTCCTATTCCTGGGTGATCATTCTCCGGGCCCAGGGGCTGGTGAACACCTTCCTCCTCCACCTGGGAGTGATCCAGGTGCCCATGAGCCTTCTCTACAACAATTATGCGGTAATGCTGGGAATGGTGTATGCCCTGCTGCCCTTTATGGTGCTGCCCATCTACGTTTCCCTGGAACAGATGGACAAACGGCTGCTGGAAGCGGCCAGCGACCTGGGGGCCGCTCCCTTCACCGCTTTCCGGAAGATTACCCTTCCCCTTACCCTGCCGGGAGTGGCCGCCGGCTCCATCCTGGTGTTCATCTCCTCCCTGGGAATGTTCGTGGTGCCGGACATCATGGGCGGTGCCAAAAGCGCCCTTATGGGGAACGTGATCCAGAACCAGTTCCTGGCTGCCCGGGACTGGCCCTTCGGTTCCGCCCTGTCCATCATCCTGGCGCTGCTGTCCCTGGTGATGATCGTCCTGTACTACAAAGCCCTGGAAGCCCAGAAAGGAGGGAAATCCCATGCAGAAAAGCTGGCGTAACGCCACCCTCCTGGCCTATTCCCTGGCCATCCTGGCCTTTTTGTACCTGCCTCTGCTGATCCTGTCCCTGTATTCATTCAACGATTCCCGGATCAATGCGGTCTGGACCGGGTTCACCCTGAAATGGTATGTATCCCTGCTCCAGAACGACCGGGTGCTGGAAGCCCTGGAAAACAGCCTGCTCATCGCCTCCATCACCACGGCGGTCACCACCGTCATGGGGACCCTGGCGGCTCTGGCTCTCCACCGGTACCAGTACAAATGCAAAATTCTCATCAACAGCCTGCTGTACCTGCCCATCCTGATCCCGGAAATCGTCATGGGCCTGTCCCTGCTGGTGCTGTTCTCCCAGACCGGCGTTCCCCTGGGAAAGACCACCCTGATCATCGCCCACATCACCTTCTGTATTTCCTTTGTGATCATCACCGTAGGTGCCCGGCTGGAAGGCTGCCGGCAGGATCTGGAAGAAGCCGCCAGCGATCTGTACGCCACCCCCTGGCAGGCCTTCCGGTATGTGACCTTCCCCATGATCCTGCCCGGGGTGGTGGCCGGAGCCCTGATGGCTTTCACCCTGTCCATCGATGATTTTGTGATCAGCTTCTTTGTGGCCGGGCCCAATTCCACCACCCTGCCTCTGTACATCTACGCCATGGTCAAACGGGGGATCTCTCCCCAGATCAACGCCCTGTCCACCTGCATGATGCTGGTCACCGTCTCCCTGGTGGTGATTTCCCAGCTGCTGCAGAAAAAGGGCTACCATTCTTCCCGAAAGGACTGATGCTGTGTGAAAAAGTGTTTCTGGCTCCTGGCCCTCTGCCTGGTTTCCCTGCTCCTGGTCCTCACCGGCTGCGGCAGTGAAAAGAAACCGGCCGAAGACGGGAAACTGGTACTGAATATCTTCAGCTGGGCGGACAATTTCGACCCGGAGATGATCAAAGCCTTTGAAAAGAAGTACAACTGCAGAGTCAACTACGATGTGTTCGCCAACAATGAGGAACTGCTGGCCAAGATCCAGGCGGGAGGCGCCCAGTACGATCTGATCCAGCCTTCCGATTACATGGTGTCCACCATGATCAAGCTGGGCATGCTGGAAAAGCTGGACAAGGATGCCCTCCCCAACACCCGGCACATGATGGATACCCTCCAGCACCCCCAGTTCGATCCCCGAGGAGAATATTCCGTGGTCTACACCTGGGGCATGACCGGGATCATCTACAACAAGAAATATGTAAAAACACCGCCCACCTCCTGGAACGATCTGTGGGACCCGGCCTACAAGGGCCGGGTGATCCTCCTGAACGACAGCCGGGAAGTGTTCGGCATGGCCCTGAAGAAAAACGGCTGGTCCAACAACTCCACGGATCCGGACCAGCTGGCCAAAGCCTTCCAGGACCTGAAAGAACTGGCCCCCAGCGTGCTGGCCTACGATACGGACAGCCTGAAGCAGAAATTCATTGCGGAAGAAGGCTGGATCGGCACCATGTGGTCCGGAGACGCCTCCTTCAGCTACCGGGAAAACCCCAACCTGGGCTTCGTGATCCCCAAAGAGGGAACCCTGGTGTGGGCGGATACCCTGGCCATTCCCAAGGGCGCCAAACACAAGGCCCTGGCGGAGAAATTCATCAACTTCCTGTTTGATCCGGAAGTCAGTGCCAAAAACTACGAAGCCATCGGCTACAATGATCCCAACAGCAATGCACGGAAATACCATTCCAAAGAATATCTGGAAGACCCCATGCTGAACACCGCCATCACCCATCTGAAAGAGGGAGAATGGCTCCGGGACATCGGCGACGGCATTACCCTGTACGACAAGTACTGGACGGAACTGAAGACGATACGGTAAAAAAAAGAGGGGGCTGCTGCATACGCAACAGCCCCTTGGTTTTTATTTTGCCTGGTTGTTCTTTACCTGTTTCACTTCCACGGGGATCAGGTTCAGACCCTGGAGTTCGGCTTTTTTGCCTTTTACGCTGAATACGAAGGTCATCTGCACATTGGGGGCTTTTTTGGCATCCCCGATGTAGATCAGACGGTCAGCATCCGCAAATTTGTCCAGACGGACCAGCTTCAGGTTGCTGATGCCCCCCAGCTGTTCCGTTACGCCTTTTTTCATGTTGGCCAGAGCCGCTGCGTTGAAGTTCTTCTGGAGGGCCGGAGAGAAACCGGTGGACACTTCCGCCAGCTGGCCTTTACCCTGGATCAGGCTGATCACCTTGGTGGTGGTGGTTTCTTCCTGGGCCAGCAGGTCACTGGCCGGGCTGGCAAAGCCCAGGCTGGCCATGCCCAGAGACAGGACGGCCGTCAGTATCATGATGATTTTTTTCATATCTAATCCATCCTTTCCGTATATCAGATATTGTCTTTCTCGATCCGTTCCATGGCTTCTTTGGTGCCTTCATGGGTCCCGAAAGCGCTGAGCCGCAGGTACCCTTCGCCCATGGTACCGAACCCGGCCCCGGGAGTCCCCACAATGGCCAGATCATTCAGCAGATGGTCGAAGTATTCCCAGCTGCCCATGCCGTTGGGGCATTTCACCCACACATAGGGAGAATACACACCGCCGTAGTATTTGTAGCCCTTCTTGTCGAAGGTTTCCATCATCATCCGGGCATTTTCCCGATAGTAGGCCAGCATGTCGCCGCATTCCTTTTCGCCCACGGGAGACATGGCGGCTTCCGCCCCTCTCTGGACAATGTAGTTCACCCCGTTGAACTTGGTGGTCTGCCGGCGGAGCCACATTTTGTTCAGGCTCATTTCGTTGCCTTCCGGAGATTTCCGGGTCAGCTGGAGAGGCACCACAGTATAGCCGCAGCGGGTACCGGTGAATCCTGCGGTCTTGGAGAAGGAGCAGAATTCGATGGCGCAGTCCTTGGCGCCGGGGATGGTATAGATGCTCCGGGGCATTTCCGGATTGGTGATGAAGGCTTCGTAAGCGGCATCATACAGGATGATGGCGTCATTTTTCAGGGCATAGTCCACCCAGGCCTTCAGCTGTTCCTTGTTGTAGGCTGCCCCGGTGGGGTTGTTGGGGGAACACAGATAGATGATGTCCGCCTTCACCGCAGGATCCGGCATGGGCAGGAAATCGTTTTCCGGGGTCCCGTTCATGTACAGGATCTTCCGGTCCCGCATCACATTGGTGTCCACATACACCGGGTAAACCGGATCCGGAACCAGGATCACATTGCTGTCATCGAACAGGTCGGTAATGTTCCCGCAGTCGCTTTTGGCCCCGTCGCTGACGAAGATTTCCTTGGTTTCCAGTTCCACCCCATGGCGGGCATAGTATTTGGCAATGGCTTCGTGAAGGAATTCATATCCCTGTTCCGGACCGTAACCCCGGAAGGTTTCCTTGTGGCCCATCTCCTGTACCGCCTTGGTCATGGCTTCCACAACGGAAGGAGCCAGGGGCAGCGTCACATCCCCGATACCCATTTTGATCAGTTTTTTGTCCGGATGGGCTTCCGTAAAAGCCTTGACCCGTGCAGCAATATCCGAAAACAGATAGCTTTCCTTTAATTTGGCAAAATTTCCATTCACTAAGGCCATATTGTACTCTCCTTTAATGCAAATCAATGTATTCCGATGGGGAACCTTTATTTATTGTAAAGTAGCCCTGAAGGAATGTCAATTATTTCAAACTTTCTTCCAAAAGTTCTTCCGGAAGTTCGATTTCCCCTTCATAAACCGTGGTGGCCGGTCCCTTCAGGGTCATGGCATCCCCTTCTCCCGTACGGACCTGGAGCATGCCGCCCTTGGCTTCCACCTTCAGGAATTCCCCCCGTTTCCCGGCTTTGCCCAGGGTCACGCAGGTATACCCCACAGCGCAGGCCCCGGTGCCGCAGGCCCAGGTTTCTCCGCTGCCCCGCTCCCAGACCCGGAACTTTACATGGTTTTCATCCACGATCTGGACAAATTCCACATTGGTCCGTTCTGGAAATACCGGAGAGGTTTCAATGATCCGGCCCACAGCTTCCACCGGCGCCGTTTCCACGTCTTCCACAAAGGTGACAAAGTGGGGATTGCCCATGGAGACCGCCGTCCCCCGGACCGTGAATCCTTTCCCGTCCGGTCCGGCAAAAACCACCGGCTGGTCCACACAGGTTTCTTCCGGCCAGTCCATGGGTACATCCGCTGTCCGGACAACCGCCTGTCCCATGTCCACTTCCGCCAGCACCACTTTTCCCTGTTCCACTGTCATATGGATGGTCTTGATGCCCCCCAGGGTTTCCAGGGTGATGGTGTCCTTCCGGGTCAGTCCCTTGTCATAGACATATTTGGCAATGCACCGGGATCCGTTCCCGCACATTTTCCCTTCCGAAGCATCCGCATTGAACATCCGCATCCGGAAGTCCGCCTTGTCCGACGGGCAGATGCAGATGAGTCCGTCAGACCCGATGCCAAAACGACGGCGGCTGACGAATTCAGAGATTTTTCCCGGATTGGGCAGCATCCGGTCCATACAGTCCACATAGACGTAATCGTTGCCGCAGCCATGCATTTTGGTGAATTTCATTTTCATGGAGTTTTCCCCCTTATCTTCTATTGAATTTTCATTATATCATGAAAGCCCCATGCCTGCACGGGTAGGGAGTTACCTGAAAGTGCCTTCTTTTATTTTTGCAGAAGTTATGGTAAGCTAACCAAAACAAAGGAGGCTGTATGACTATGATGAAGAAAAAATTACTCACCCTGTCCCTGGGACTGCTGCTGTGCGGGATGCTGCCGGGTGTTGCTGGCGCGGCTCCCCATTTCAAGAACAACAAAGAACTGGCTGCCTATTTCTGGAACCAGATCTTCAATGAACACCATCCGGAAGTCATTGACCAACTGACGGACGATCACTATATCCAGCACAACCCTGGTTTCAACGACGGGAAACAGGCCTTTAAGGACGGGATCACCGGATTCCTGAAGGAATTCCCGGAAAGCACCGCAGAAATCAAGCACATGGGTGCAGATGGGGACCTGGTATTTATCCACAACCATATCAAACTGAACGCCCAGGACCGTGGCCAGGCGGCCGTGGACATTTTCCGGATCAAAAAGGGCAAAATCGTGGAACACTGGGATGTGATCCAGGATATCCCGGAAAAAGCAGAAAACAACAATACCATGTTTTAAAAAAGAGGGGCTGTTGCTCATGCAACAGCCCCCTCTTTTCATCCCAAACAGCGTTCCACCCACTGATTGATCTGCTCCATGACCTGGACAAGCTGTTTTCCTTCTGGCGAAAGACGGTATTCCACCATTCCGGAAGGAACATCCTGTTCTCTCCGCTCCACCAGATGGTTCCGCTCCAGAATCCGCAGGTTCTCCGTCAGGACCTTGGCGCTGATGCCTTCCAGGGTCCGCTGGAGTTCCCGGAAATGGCAGGGATGGGCCGCCAGGGCCAGCAGCAGGTCCGTCCGCCACTTCCCCTTCAGGACCGCCATGAAACAATCAAAGGGACAGTCATAGGCTTTTCCGTCAAAATGCACCATCCGCTCTTTCCCTCCTTTCCCAGACTCTTCCCTCTTCACTCTTCACTTTTCCCTACCGTCACCGTATCCACCAGGGTTCCGTCCGGCAGGAAGCACTGGATTTCCAGGGAATCTTCCTTCTTTTCCAGTACCAGATAATTGTCCGTTTCCGGCTGGGGAGCCACTGTGAGATCCAGGGGATGACGCTTCCAGAGGCCGGGGTACCGGACATCCCCGGCCACCCCGGTGATCACATAGGCAGGGCCCCGGTCCGCTCGCTGGAAGTCATAGATCCTTCCCCGGTTCCGGTAGGTATGGAGATGGGCGCTGAGCACCAGATCCACCCCATACTGGTCGAAGATGGGCATCCATTCCCGTCCTTCTTCCGAAAAACCTTCTGCCCGCTCCCGTCCCGGCCGGGTTTCCGGGTTGAACCCATACTGGAAGGGATCCTTGTGCATCAGGACAATGTTCCAGGTTTTCCGGTTCCGGGCCATGTCTTCCCGGAACCATTCCTGCTGATCTCGCATCAGATCAGGTTCCCACTCTTTCAGCTCCGTGTTTTGGGTGTTGAGCACCACAAAATGCACATCCCCTACGGTAAAGGAATAGAACTGATTCCTATATTTTTCCCGGCCATTATCCGGCAGGACAAAATGGTGGAGGTATCCTTCCGGCATCCGCACCTTCCAGTTGAGATTGTAGGTTTCATGGTTCCCCATAACAGGAGCCACAGGGATTTTCTCCGCCATGGGTTCCACGACCCCGAACCAGGCATTCCACTGATTGCTGTCTTCCCCGTTGTCCACCAGATCCCCCATGTTCACAAAGAAACTGGCATCCGGGTTCCGCTGCCAGGCCGGCTGGGCCGTAGCCTTCCAGGCGGAATAGTCCGCCGACTGGGAATCGGGAAAGACCAGGGCTTTGAACGTATTCCCGGCAAAAGCCTTCAGGGACATCCATGCTGTGGCCTTCTTTCCGTCCCGGATCCGATATCCATAGGTTTGTCCTGGTTCCAGGCCGCTGATCCGGGCCCGATAGATCCAGGTGTTCTTTCCCCCATCCGTGAATTTTTCCGCCTGCACCGGCACCGTTTCCCCGTTTTCTTTTCCTTCCATCCGGTATTCCAGTACCGGTTCCTTCACGGCATAGTCCGACTGCCACATGATCACCCGGCTGTGGGCAGGATCCGCTGTCATCACCTGCCGGATGTTCCGGGCTTCCACTTCATCCAGCAGATCATAATGGATGGCTGCGCCCCGGGCCTGTTCCGCCTTGCCCATGGCCCAGGTACGGAACCAGGGGGAAAACCGCCAGGTCCCTGCCAGCACAGCGCCCAGCAGTACCAGGATCCCCACCAGGATCCGGCTATTTTTTATGGAAACGTTCCTTTTCACCCTATTGTTCACTCCTTTTGTTCTGTACTTGTCTGTTTATAGCATAAAAGATTCCGCAGTCCAATACAAATACTTTATGGTCATTATTTTTCATACGGAAACAGTATACCGGGAGAAAAACCCAAAAAGCAACCTTGACACCCGCCGAAAAACATCCTATACTGCAGCTAACAGATTTAAATTGATCAATATGAAAGGAGGCTGGGTTATGAAAAATCTGGGGGGAACGGCCCGCCTGTTCAAGGCTTTGGCCGATGAAAACCGGCTCCACATCCTGGAACTGCTCCAGCGGGGTGAACGGTGCGCCTGTGTGCTGCTGGAAAACCTCCATCTGTCCCAGCCCACCCTTTCCCATCATATGAAGATCCTGTGCGACGCAGGCTTTGTCACCGGCCGGAAAGAAGGCAAATGGGTCTACTATACCCTGAACCATCAGGCTGCCGGAGAACTGGAGGCCCTGCTCCAGGAGCTGTTCCAGGAAAAGACTGCCGCAGAGCCTGATGACTGCCAGTGCTCCCGCTGCCGGTGATTATTTTTACCTTGATGTATTGATGAATTTAAATCTATAAATTTAATAAGTTATAAGGAGTCGATTCTATGTCATCAGAAAAAAACTCGGGCATCAGCCCGTTCCAGCGGTATCTTTCTCTTTGGGTCTTTCTCTGTATGGTGGCCGGTGTGCTGGTGGGCCATTTCCTGCCCGCTGTTCCCCGTTTCCTGGACCGGCTCCAGATTGACGGGATCTCCATCCCCATTGCCATCCTGATCTGGATCATGATCTATCCCATGATGATAAAGGTGGATTTCCAGAGCATCCGGGAAGTGGGCCGACACCCGAAAGGGCTCTTTGTCACCTGGATCACCAACTGGCTGATCAAACCCTTCACCATGTACGCCCTGGCGGCCTTCTTCTTTTTCCATGTTTTCCAGGCCTTCATTCCTCAGGATCTGGCCACCCAGTACCTGGCAGGAGCCGTTCTCCTGGGCGCTGCCCCCTGCACCGCCATGGTCTTTGTGTGGAGTACCCTGACCAAAGGGGATCCGGCCTATACGGTGGTCCAGGTGGCCACCAATGATCTGATCATCCTGGCGGCCTTTGTCCCCATTGTAAAATTTCTCCTGGGTGTATCCCACGTAACCGTCCCCTACAGCGTCCTGTTCCTGAGCATTTTCCTGTTTGTGGTGATTCCCCTGGCAGGCGGGATCCTGACCCGGATGACAGTGATCCGGCAGAAAGGCGAAGCGTATTTCAATCAGGTGTTCATCCACAAATTCGACCAGGCGACCACCTGGGGGCTGCTGCTGACCCTGGTGATCATCTTCAGCTCCCAGGCCCAGGTAATCCTGTCCAATCCCTTCCATATCCTCCTGATCGCCATTCCCCTGGTGCTCCAGACCTATCTGATCTTTGCCATCGCCTACGGGGCCAGCAACCTGCTCCATCTGCCCCACAACATCGCAGCCCCGGCCGGGATGATCGGAGCCTCCAACTTCTTCGAACTGGCCGTAGCCGTAGCCATCGCCCTGTTCGGCGTCACCAGTCCCGCCGCCCTGGCCACCACGGTAGGTGTGCTGACAGAAGTGCCGGTAATGCTGAGTTTGGTGAAAATAGCCAACAAATAAAGAACGAGGGTGTTGCACCGACGGTGCAACACCCTCGTTCTGTCAGCGGTCAGTCGTCAGCTGTCAACAGCCGATGAAAATCAATTTTTGCAAATTGATTTTGAAACAGCATAAACCGTAGGGGACGCAGGCCCGGCGCCCCGCCCAGTGCACCGGCAAGAAGCAACCAGACGGGCTGCCCGGCGTGCAGCCCCTACGGGTCCGAGTGACCGTTGACCAGTGACATACACAAAAACACCTGCATCTTTCGATGCAGGCGTTCTCTCTTAACCGGCAGCTCCCTATCCTCCCGGACCGTTTCCAGTCGAGTACTT